>OMCT01001481.1_pt1 | contig 14079 bp, 7 predicted proteins | sample 1674301 | NCBI WGS metagenome assembly OMCT01 (sample SAMEA103958158, study PRJEB25191) | human gut metagenome
CCTGACCCAATCCATGAAGTTCTTCTGTCTTTTGTATCTCCTTTCTTTTTCCTTTCTTTTTTTGCGTGTGCCTATATATAATAAGGTGTAAATCCATTCATTTTTGCGACCCTTTTTGTTGCTGCAGATTTCGTTTCTTTCATTTGCTTAAATCGCTGTTTATCTGCTATTTAGCACACATCACAACAGGACATAGTTCGGACTACAAAGTAACAAACTTATTTCCTAAATAGGTTTCAACGGTATTTTATTGATAATCAATGGGGTATATTCTGTAGAAGAAAGAAAACAGGGAGGAAGATGGATTAACAGTTTGTTTACAGATAGTAGTTAGTTCTCTTATATTCAGTGTATTAACACGTATCTCAAAGGAAAATAAATCCTACAAAAGAACAGTTGGCACTATCTTTTGACACCATTCATGAATATTGTAAGTTTCTGATTAATGAATAGATAGGGAGTGAAAAGCGACTATGCAAAGTGACGTTGACACCACTAATTGACACTTGTACTTAAAATGATGTAAGGAAATAAGAGAAGAATAATTTATTTTCAGACTTTTCCCAAAGAGCAGCAAAGCCATAGGTAGATAGGCTATGTAGAGAAACTTTGCGTTTACCTTTGCATTCCTCTTTCTTTCCATTATCTTTGCTTTTATCAATCAGATAAATATCATCGTCATGAAGAAGCTGCCATACGGAATATCGGACTTTCCCCGACTCATATCGGAGGATTACTACTATGTGGACAAAACCCGTTACATCGAGCTGTTGGAGAATCAGCCGAATTATCTTTTTCTGCTCCGCCCCCGTCGATTCGGCAAATCACTGTTTCTGGCGATGCTGGAGACGTATTACAGCGTGGACTATGCCGACCGTTTTGAGGAACTTTTCGGAGAATTGTATGTCGGCAAGCATCCCACAAAAGCTCACAATAAGTACTTAGTACTCAGATTTAATTTTTCGGAAATCAGTTCCAATCCCGATGAAGTGGAACGCTCGTTCAAAGCCTATTGCAATGCTATCATTATCCGGTTCATAAAGAAATATGAGCATTTGTTGGGAAAAGAAATTTGGGAAGAGTTGGACGGAGAAGAAGAAGTTCCCGGTTTGCTGCTCGGAAAAATAGCCCGCTATATCAGCGACAAGAACTGTCCGCACATCTATCTTCTGATTGACGAGTACGACAACTTCACCAATACCCTGCTTTCCACTTATGGCACAGAACGTTATCGCAAGACGACCCATGGCGAAGGTTTCATTCGTGAGTTTTTCAATATCATCAAAGCGGCTACTACCGGACCTGATGCTGCAATCGACCGCTTGTTTATCACCGGTGTCAGTCCCGTCACGATGGACGATGTGACCAGCGGATTCAATATCGGGATGAACATCAGCATGAACCCTGAGTTCAACAGCATCATCGGTTTCAGTACGGAAGAAGTACGCTGGATGATCGGTTACTACAAGTCGGAAGGGGCGTTGCCGGAAGCGGTTGCGGTGGATGATTTGTTGGAGGAAATGCGTCCATGGTATGATAACTACTGCTTTTCCGAAGAGATGTCGGATGAACACATGTTCAACTCGGATATGACGTTGTATTTTCTCAATGCATATATGCAGCGTCATAAACCGCCCAAGATGATGGTTGATACCAACATCCGTACCGATTACAACAAGCTTCGCCACTTGGTGCAGATAGACAAGCGGTTAGGAGCTAACACCTCTGTCATCCAGCAGCTTGTAGCTGAAGGACAGGTGACTGCCAACATTGCGCTTTCTTTCCCGGCCGAGCGAATGGTTGATACGGATAATTTCAAGAGTCTGCTTTTCTATTTCGGCATGCTGTCCATACAGGGAACAGATTTCGGTGACACCATTCTGGGAATTCCCAACCTGACCGTACGCGAGCAACTATACACTTATTTAGTGGAGGCTTACCGCAATGCTTCGATGTTCGACTTGGATATGACGCACCTTTCTTCCCTTGTCAAAGGGATGGCTTTGCATGGCGACTGGCAACCCGTTTTCCGTTACTTCGCCGACGAGCTGGAAAGGCAGAGTGCCGTACGTGAATTCATCGAAGGCGAAGCGCACGTGAAAGGTTTCCTGCTGGCTTACTTGGGGCTGACAAAAGGTTACATCATCCTGCCTGAACATGAATCCTCGAAAGGTTATGCCGATTTCTATATGATGCCCGATCTGATCCGCCAGCCGGAAATAGCTTACAGCTACATTGTGGAAGTAAAGTATGCCCGCCGCGATGCTACGGATGCTGAAATATCCGCCTTGAAAGCACAAGCCGCCGAACAGCTTCATCGGTATGCCGCAGACGATAAGGTGCAGAAAAGTAAGGGAAATACGCAGTTGCGCCTTCTTACCCTTGTTTTCCGCGGCTGGGAATTGGAAAGTTCGGAAGTTGTGTTGTAAAACAACTTCATATTGCTTCTTTCTCTTAGTCTGAGCTTTAAACATATACATTTCCCGCCTTACGCTTTGGTTCCAAAAGGCGGGAAATAAGTGCTGAATTCAGATATTATTTTACAATAAATACTGAAAGAAAAACATAACGGTGATCAGGAAAAACGTTTTTTCCATTGTACACCCATGGAATGTTTTATCAATACCAACGGATACCAACGCGCCTCTCCTGGTGCTAAGGCTCCTAATTCCCAACAGCGACCAATGGCTCGGGTGAAGGTGAACCATTTTCCACTCCAATAGCCTCTTGGCCTTTTTTTACGGTTCCGATCATATTGCCCAAAATTACCTCCTTGCCAGACATCATTCAATAGCCACTGAGCCTTAGGCAAATCTTTATTCTGAAAAGCAATCGGCAGAGTCTCTTTGGAAAGTCCTAAATAACTTACCGCCAATGCACCAAATACTCTGGCAGCTTTCTCAAGACCAAAAGTTTTCAGTAGATGAGCAGTATCCTCTCTTCCTGGTAAATTGCGTTGTGCTTGAAGCATACATGCCCAATCGCATATCTGACGAAGCCCGATACCTTCATTTAAAAAGTGCTGTACAGAATGTATCAACACGAATGCAGTATCAAAAGGCAAAGGGGCAAGCGTTACTTCTAAACTGTCAATGGATCGTTTTTGACATTCGGTTGTCCCATGCCAACGATTAATTTCCGTTTGTAAACGCCGATTAGCTGTTGGTGCACTAAGTTCTGTCAAAATCCGATGGTTTTCTATCGTTATTCCGTGCCAAGTTAAACTGGTATGTTTGTAATTCTCTTCATGTTCGGAAGTTGCCTCCTTTCTTAACAATGCATTGGCCTTCTCGTAATCTTTTGGACCGATATACAGATCAATATCTCCACAATGACGATGCAATGGATTGCGGTAATTCTGTGCGACTCCTTGTCCCTTCATCAGTACCGGTTCTATACCATTCTCACGCATCAAGGCATATACATTGGCCAATTCCCGGTTAAGTACGCGGTTATTTTCTTCGATATTCAGTATGGCATTGCACCATTGCAGATAGATGTTGCGTGGTGGCTGCTTTTCCTTCGGTAATGTTTGCACGCCATCGAATACAATACCCAGCAGGGCCTGTTTGCGTGCCGACTGATAGATCATGGCCCAATCGGTTGAAGCATCGAACAATGTAGCCTCGGCCTCGTTTCCCCACAGACCGGAGCGTACCAATGCGAAGAACTGTTTTTGTAAAATGGTCATATTGTTAGTCAGATATTTCTTTTGGGGCTGCAAATATAGCATAAAGTGCAAGTTTTATCAATTGTTTTTTTGGAAATTAAGCACGATTATAAAAAAATATCCGTATTTTTGTCCGCTGAATATATACAAATGATTATTATTGAATTATGCGCATAAAAGACACGTATAAAGTTCGCCAAATAGCCGGCGAAAACATTATTGTGGGGCAAGGTGCCATACATACCGATATGACCAAGGTGATTTCACTTAACTCTACAGCATTGCTGTTATGGAACGAGTTGCAGGGACGCGATTTTACGATAGCGGATGCTGCTTCAGTATTGGTATCTCATTTTGGTATTGACCGTTCGCGTGCCGAGGCCGACGCTCGTTCGTGGGCAGATCGCTTGACCGGTTGTGGTGTGATTGCCGAATAAGCTCCCCCCTTTTCCATTCCATCTGCAAGAAAGCCATTCCTTTGGGAGTGGCTTTTTTATATGACTCTATTGATATAAGAATTTGATTTAAGTTTCGTATGTAATACTTCTTTAGATGTTATGAAGTTATAGAAGTTATCACTTCGTTTTGCTCTGTTAGAACTACTACAAGTTTCGCACTTGAGAAACTTGAGAATTTGATATAATTCTTTCTAATAGCACGTTGTGGATGAGATGGAAGCATAGCAATAAAGCCACAAGGAGAAAGACTGCGTAGAGAAACTTTACGTTTGCCTTTGCATTCCACTTCCTTTCCATTATCTTTGCTTTTATCAATTAGATAAATATCATCGTCATGAAGAAGCTGCCATACGGAATATCGGACTTTCCCCGACTCATATCGGAGGATTACTACTATGTGGACAAAACCCGTTACATCGAGCTGTTGGAGAATCAGCCGAATTATCTTTTTCTGCTCCGCCCCCGTCGATTCGGCAAATCACTGTTTCTGGCGATGCTGGAGACGTATTACAGCGTGGACTATGCCGACCGTTTTGAGGAACTTTTCGGAGAATTGTATGTCGGCAAGCATCCCACAAAAGCTCACAATAAGTACTTAGTACTCAGATTTAATTTTTCGGAAATCAGTTCCAATCCCGATGAAGTGGAACGCTCGTTCAAAGCCTATTGCAATGCTATCATTATCCGGTTCATAAAGAAATATGAGCATTTGTTGGGAAAAGAAATTTGGGAAGAGTTGGACGGAGAAGAAGAAGTTCCCGGTTTGCTGCTCGGAAAAATAGCCCGCTATATCAGCGACAAGAACTGTCCGCACATCTATCTTCTGATTGACGAGTACGACAACTTCACCAATACCCTGCTTTCCACTTATGGCACAGAACGTTATCGCAAGACGACCCATGGCGAAGGTTTCATTCGTGAGTTTTTCAATATCATCAAAGCGGCTACTACCGGACCTGATGCTGCAATCGACCGCTTGTTTATCACCGGTGTCAGTCCCGTCACGATGGACGATGTGACCAGCGGATTCAATATCGGGATGAACATCAGCATGAACCCTGAGTTCAACAGCATCATCGGTTTCAGTACGGAAGAAGTACGCTGGATGATCGGTTACTACAAGTCGGAAGGGGCGTTGCCGGAAGCGGTTGCGGTGGATGATTTGTTGGAGGAAATGCGTCCATGGTATGATAACTACTGCTTTTCCGAAGAGATGTCGGATGAACACATGTTCAACTCGGATATGACGTTGTATTTTCTCAATGCATATATGCAGCGTCATAAACCGCCCAAGATGATGGTTGATACCAACATCCGTACCGATTACAACAAGCTTCGCCACTTGGTGCAGATAGACAAGCGGTTAGGAGCTAACACCTCTGTCATCCAGCAGCTTGTAGCTGAAGGACAGGTGACTGCCAACATTGCGCTTTCTTTCCCGGCCGAGCGAATGGTTGATACGGATAATTTCAAGAGTCTGCTTTTCTATTTCGGCATGCTGTCCATACAGGGAACAGATTTCGGTGACACCATTCTGGGAATTCCCAACCTGACCGTACGCGAGCAACTATACACTTATTTAGTGGAGGCTTACCGCAATGCTTCGATGTTCGACTTGGATATGACGCACCTTTCTTCCCTTGTCAAAGGGATGGCTTTGCATGGCGACTGGCAACCCGTTTTCCGTTACTTCGCCGACGAGCTGGAAAGGCAGAGTGCCGTACGTGAATTCATCGAAGGCGAAGCGCACGTGAAAGGTTTCCTGCTGGCTTACTTGGGGCTGACAAAAGGTTACATCATCCTGCCTGAACATGAATCCTCGAAAGGTTATGCCGATTTCTATATGATGCCCGATCTGATCCGCCAGCCGGAAATAGCTTACAGCTACATTGTGGAAGTAAAGTATGCCCGCCGCGATGCTACGGATGCTGAAATATCCGCCTTGAAAGCACAAGCCGCCGAACAGCTTCATCGGTATGCGGCAGATGAAAAAGTACAGAAAAGTAAAGGAAATACGCAATTGCGCCTCCTTACCCTTGTTTTCCGCGGCTGGGAATTGGAAAGCTCAGAAGTCGTTTTGTAAAATACCTTCATATTGTTCCTTTTTCTTGTTTGAAACTTTAAGTCTATATCTTCCCGCTTTCCGATATCGACCGGAAGGCGGGAATTTATTTTTCTATATATTTACACCATTTTAAGCACAAGTGTCAATTTGTGGTGTCAACGTCACTTTGCATAGTTGGTTTTCACTCCCTATCTATACGAATGTCAGATACTTACAATATTCATGAATAGTGTCAAAAAGTGGTGCCAACCGCTCTTTTGCAAAATTTATCTTTCCTTTGATATGCGTGTTAATATGCTGAAGATAAGGCAACTAACGACTTTCAGTAAATAAATGGTCAATCCATTTTTCTCTCTTTTTCCCTTTCTTCTACAGAATATACCCCATTGATTATCAATAAAATACCATTGAAACCTATTTAGGAAATAAGTTTGTTACTTTGTAGCCCGAACTATGTCCTGTTGTGTGGTGTGCTAAGTTGCAGATATACAATGATTTAAGCAAATAGAAGAAGCGGAATATGCAGCAACAAGAAAGGTTACAAAAATGAATGGATTTACACCTTATTATATATAGGGACACGCAAAAAGAAAAAGGAAAAAGAAAGGAGATACAAAAGACAGAAGAACTTCATGGATTGGGTCAGGCTTGCAACGTACGGATCGTCGGTCACAAGCGGTTCGGGAGGAAGCAAGCCAAACAAATGACAATATAAAAGGAAAAGGGAAGAAAGATACAAAAGAGAAATATTAATAATCAATTTTATTTATTAACAATTAAAAACTAAAATTATGGAAATGGAAAAGTTTTATGTAGCTCCAGAAGTGGAAGTTCTGGAGGTGGAAGTAGAGAAAGGCTATTCTTTCAGCAATGAAGAAGCACCGGGTGAGGAATTATAAAAGGATAATTCTAACATTTAATACAAGTAATTACTAATTAAATTAAAAAAAATGAGAACAAGACACATTTTAACAGCTTTGGCTTTGCCGGCTTTGTTTGCAGCTTGTACTGCAGATGAGTTTGAAAGCGCAAACTTTGAACAAGGCCTGCAAGAACGCGCCAAATTAAGCAAAGACTTTGTCCTGAAGACTGGCAATAGCGTTGATACCCGTTATGCCGTTGAAGGAGATGCTGGTATCAGTTTTACGTATGAGCAAGGTAAGGATAGCATTGGAGCAGCAATTATTGACCAATATGATCCGAATGAAGCTGATAAGCCTGAGAATTGGGATGTTATTCCTTCTTTGGCAGGTAATTTCCCCTTCGTTTATCAAGGTGGCGACGAGTGGAAATCAGACTATGAACTGGGCGTAGGTCACTATATGTTTGTATATCCCTACAACAAGAGCGACAACAATCGTGCAGCTGTCAAATATGAACTGCCTGTTATCCAGAAAATGTATGAAACAGAAGATGGACCGCAGGTTTTGAATGCAGCTATCGAACAAGGCAACAAGGCTGTAGCCGTTACTCTGTTGAAAGAAGGTGAAACATTGGCTGATGTCAGCATGAAGAACCTCTTTACATATCCTAAAATAACTATCAATTTCGACAACGGTGAAAAAGTAACAACTGTTTCACAAGTAGTATTGAAAGCTAAAGGAACTCAGAAATTCATCGTAAAGGGCGGTTTTGATCATGAGAGAGTGGCTGCTTTATTTGGATGGAATAGTGATTACACTGATTTTTCTGGTGATGACGATTTCTGGAATTCAGCTACTAAATCTGTTGATTGGGATAAAGTTGACACATATGACTTCTTACTTCAGTCAGGTGGAGCTTATGAAGCTTATGGTAAGCCTGAAACATCTGATTACATCATCGTGAAGTTCCCGAACAATACGAAGGTGAAATTGGATGCCAACACACAGAACAAGTATGTAGAGGCACGCTTTATGATGCCGAGCTTGGAAGATTTTACAGCTGATAATAAAATTACCATGTATGTGTACACAGATAACGGCATTTATGAGGCTGATTTCAAGGAAAGTTCATTCTCATTCAAGAGCACAACTTCTAATGATGCTAAAAAGTACGCTCTGCAACGCAGCCGTGGTAATGCTTTAACTCTGAAGGCTTTGAATTCTAGTGATAAAGAAGATGATGTTGACAACATTGTAACCACTGTAGAAGACTGGAATGCATTGGTAGATACCTATGGCAACACTACTGTTGATCAAGATATCGCTATCGTTGGTACAGACTTTGCTTTCAACGAAAATGTAAAGATGCCGAGCAAATGTGTCTTTACCATTAACACAGATGTTACTGTAGATGGCGAAGCTACTATTTCGAATGTGACTGTTAACGGTACTGTAACTGTAGAAGAAGGCGCTACACTGACTACCAGCGGTTCTTTCACTGCTACTAAAGTTGAGAACAACGGTACAATGAATATCGCTGTTGTAACTGTAAACAATCAAGTTCAGGATTATGATGAAGTAACTGCAATCGAAAACAACGCTACTCTGAACGTTGTTGAAGGTGCTAAAGCTACTTTCATGCTGACGAACAACAAGGGTGCCAAGGTTGAAAATGAAGGTACACTTACAGTAGATAATGGTTCTGCAAATTATGGTACAATCGACAATAATGCAACGTTGAACAGCGAAGGACTTACGAATGCAGCCCGCGAATACAACACAGCTGGAAAAGTCATCAATGAACCGACCATCAACAATGCTGAAGGTGCAAAAATACTGGCCAAATCTGGAGAGTTCATTAATAAGTCACTCATTGTAAACGAAGGTGTACTGACTTGCAAGAATGAGAGTGGTAAAATTTACAATGATAAAGACGATAAAAATGCTGCCGTATTGGATTCTAAGAGCGGTGCGCTGACTTACATCACCAGCAATGCAAACGGTAAGATTATCGTTTACTCTGCCAATACTTCTAATCTGACTATTGGTAATGAAGGTACAGATGGAATTGTAGAATATACAACAGCCAATGCCAAGGAAGATTTCAAGAACTCATTGGTAAATACAGTAATCGCTTCTGGTAATTTGGCAATAACTGAAGGCGATTTGAACTCACTGACCTTCAAGAAATCCGCTACACTGACCTTGGGTACAACAACTACTAGTGCAACGGTAAGCACATTGAATGTTGAAGCCGGAACTACTACACTGGCATCCAACATGACTGTAAATACTTTGAACGTAGCCAAGGGCGCTATGATTGTCGTACCTGAAAAGATTACATTGACTGTAAGTGGTACTTCGATTAGCAATAAGGGAACAATCCTTGTTGGTGGTACGTTTGTTGCTACAAAGATTGAGGCTGTAAATGGTGGATCTGTTGAAGATAACGGTAACGGTGAAATCACTTGGGCTGCAACTCCTGCCGACATAGCAGAAGACAACTACGAGGCTGCACTGACGAAGATGGTTCAGGCATGGATTTTGGACAGCGGTCGCACAACTTGGAATGCTACTGAAAATAATACTGGTGTCAAAGACATCGATAAGGGTGGTTGGACAACAGCGAATATTGCAACAAGCCTTTCGAGTGGAAAGACATGGGTTCAACTTTTGAGTGATGCTAAAGATGCATACAATAATTGGCAGAAAGCAAAAGATAAAGATTTTACAGCACTTGACAATAATCAATATTTTGAAGTATTCAAAAATGACACAAAAGTTGATAAGATTATAAGTGATTACCAAACTTATGGTAATAACAACCGCGCAGCTGCTATTGCAAAAGATAATAGTACTAAGGATAATAGCTGGCTGGGGACATCCGGAAGTGAAGCTGTTTATGTGAAAGCGACATCAGAAACTAAATTCGATGAAATAGTAAAGAAAGACGCATCTAACAAACTGGTTGAAGATTTCGCTGCGAAAGTTAAGGCTATCTCTTCAGTTGATATTTCTACATCAACTGATACAGATACAAAAGATACGCAAAACAAGTCAATCCTGTTGTCTCTGAAAGAAGTAACGGGTGAAGTCGTTAAGAATAACTCTTCTTGGGTACCCGCTTACTCTTACATCTGTACTTATGAAGGTGCTGATGAATATGATGTAATGGCACTTTTGAAAAAATATCAAAGTAGTAAATCAGAAGATAAATGGAATGATGATATAACTGCAGGAAATTTGAAAAGCGCTACTGGTATCGTAAAAGCCATGAGTGCTTTCTACAACGGATATTATGATGGTATGACTGCAGCTGAAAAACTTCAGTTAGGAATCACAGAGGCACAATTGACAACTTATGCAACTGCTGTATTGAACGATTGGAAGTTCATGGATAATCAACTGGTAGCCTTGTATGATGCAGTTAAATAAACTCTTCAGATTGCGATTGATATCGTTTTCCTGAAAATAAAATGGAGGGTGTCCCTTGGGGTACCCTCTTTTTATTTTAACTCTTTAAACATACATAAAAAAAGGGTAAGGCAAATAAGCCTTACCCTTTTTCTATATTAAAGCCAATAATTACTTATCAAGTTCTTCTTTTATTGCTTTTGTCTGCGCATTGTTATAATTCTTAAACTGATCAATGTTAGTGGCATTGATATTCAGAGCTTTAATGGCAGCCTGTGCATCAGCAAGGTTCGGAGTACCTGTTGAAGTTGAACTCAATACTGCATTAACCCACGTAACCAATTTCTCAGCATTAGCATAGTTTGAAGCTTGTGATCCAGTAGCATCCGTGTATTCATTACCATCTCCTACCGAACCTAATTTACCACTATACACTTTCCATACATTCATCAACTTATACAAGTCGCAGTCTTTCCAAATATAAGTGTAAGGCACTTTGTCGTCACTCTTACTCAGCAAGGTTGCGATCTCTGAATTCGTAAACTTCCATACAGTAGCAGCAATGATATGATCATCTATGTCAGTGATATTAGTAGGATTAGCTACGTAAGTCTTAAAGGCATCGTAAGCTGCTGTCTGATTTTCATATACTTTAGCATCTGCAGTAAGAGTTACGTTTTTCAAACCACCAGCTTCGTTAAGAATTACTTTCTTCAATGCTGTAAAGTTTGCGTTGGTCAAGATTTCATTCACTGCTATTTCAAATTCAGGAACAGCAACCTTGTTAGGATACAGGACTGTGGTAAAGTCTGTTCCTTCACCAAGTCCATATTGCTTGGCAAGTTCATCAGCAGCATCTTTATAATCGCCATTTCCATCAAGCCATACATTCATACTTGCAATGAATGTTGTAATGTTATAAGGTGTATAACCATAATACTTGTGGTTATCACTATCATCGCAATTAGACCAATTACCTGCCCAAACTTCTACAGCCTCATTCATAGCTTTCTGCTTAGCAGAAATTGCGTCCGGATCTGTTTCTGGAGCTGTCCAATCATTATACTTCCATTCACCGTTACCTTCGACTTTTGAACCATAAGGTAAATTCACACTACCACTATTGTAAACAGAGCCATTATTTGTAAACGCATCAGCAGTGATAGCACCACTATTGCTCAAAGTTACACCCTTATTTACTACAACATTAGTAGCAGCGATAGCACCCTTCGTAGTTGCGTTGGCAGCGATAGTCAAATTAGTAACAGTCAGAGTTTCGCCATTAGCAACCTCTACGGTAGCTTCCTTGGCAACAATCAGGCTAGGAATATTATAGTCAGCAGTTGTGTTGGCAGCAAATTCTACATCATCAACTACAACCCAAGTGTTAACAGGTGAAGTTGTAGCTTCAACAGATGCTTTACCGGAAATTTCGCGGTAAATTATACCGCCCTTAGCCGTTACAACAGCACCGGTCACAACCTTGATCGATCCACTATTAGTTTCAACGGTAACCTGAGAATCTTTGGCAGAAATGATTTCACCATTGTTAGTCTTAACCTTCAGAATACCGCCTTCGCCCATTGTAATGGTAGCCTCTGTAGCATTAGTTGTTACATTGTCCATATAACCGTTGTCAGTCAGCAAGGCATTGTTAGTAACTGCGGCTTTTACATCAGCTCCCTTGGCAACAACCATTTCACCGTTGTTGGTAATCTCGATTGTGTTAGCAATTGTAGCATTAGCACCAACTTCCAATGTACCGTTGTTGTAGATTGCAGCAGGAATTACAGCCTTAGCATCGTTAATGGTCAATTTACCGTATGAAGTCAAAGATTCAAGTTCTTGTGTCTCAGAAGTGAGTGTGAGGTCACATTCTGCTACGACGTCAGCATTGATGTCCAGACGGCTAAGTTCAAGCACATTAGCAGGAAGATCTTCTGCCAAAGTCAGAACTTCATTATCGGACGGTTTGATTGTCAGGCTAACATTCTCATGTGCCTTGGCAGTCAGGATGTCATACATTTCCTTGGTCAGCTTCACATTCTCTTGCAAAGTGGCAGTGATGTTACGTGTACCGGCAACATTAGCATTCCACTTGATGAACTGCAACAAGTCATCCGTATTATAGATGTCCATTGTTTGCGGTACGAGGAATGAGTTGTCATCAATCTGTACACGAATCGTATTCTTCACGTCCGGACCGATAGCAGCGACCTTACTGTCTGTAATAGCTACATAATTTTCACCTGTAGATTCATTGATCTTGGTCAGCTCAATATTCTGTACAATACCTTCATCTGTATAGATAGACATTGAAAGAGTAGTCTCTGCTGTACCATCACCATCTACATCCAGAACTTGTGGATTAGCCATAATCAGCGCATAAGCGATAGCATTGGGATTATCTTTGGTGCTAACCAATGCACGTTCTTCGTCTGTACCGGAGATAGTCAGCTGTGCTGATTTCTCAGTACCATCATAATTGACTACGCTACGAATGGCAGCTGCCTGGCTGTAATCATCACCGTCCTTGATGTTATAGACTACATTGTCAGGATTGCTATCATATGTATCCACCTTATTGCCGGTGTAGTTAGCGTAGTTGAATGTTTTGCTGTCTTTCAGATTCCATTTATAACCTTCACCATATGCGGCATTTGTCGGATCGAACGTGATTTCAGAGCTCAATTCACCACCGCTTAATACAATCTTGTTAATATGATAAGTTTGTGTACCGGTGTTAACGATTCTCAGCTGAATGGCACCCAGAATAGGATACATGGTTACATCGCTGTTGAGTACGTCTTTTGCATCAGTACCGGCCATAATTTGTGAATAACCAATGAAGAACTGGTTGTCAGCATACGACTGTGCCACTACATTGCTCTTCACACCTGCTTGTTGCTGGTCGATAAGCGTATAAGTCACTTTGCGATTGCCATTGTAGCTTGACCAGGGATAAGCAAAGAAGTAGTTACCTTCGAGCATCTTGGTGTTGCATCCCCAAGCTTTATCCTCAGTACTGTAAGTAAACGGATAAGAAGTGTGGATATTGGAAATCAGGCTATACTTCTGAAGCCATGTTCCTGATGTCCGGTTAACATTATCCATCAACAGTGCGCCGATAGTATCGTTGGCTTCCCAGGCATATCCTTTATCTCCACCTTCGAATACCAGACGGGTTTCCGCATCGTCTCCGATAAAGTTAAGTCTTACATCACTAACGGTCGGTCTCCCATCGTTAGCTACATTACTCTGCGGTGTATCCAACATGAAGTCATCATTGGTACAAGCAGAAAACATTGCTGCAATTGCAGCCGTGTAAAGTAAATGTTTTGTTCTCATTTGAATAATTAATTAATTATTGGATTTTAATTACTAATCAGTTTTCAGGCAAATGTTTCATCCTTACGGCAGATCAACACCACCTGTACCATCGTCACCGAATCCAGGACCTTCTACAGTACTTCCAGCGAAGCCCTTTTCAATAGCCACTTCCAGAACTTCCACTTCCGGAGCTACATAAAACTTTTCCATTTCCATAATTTAGTTTTTTAATTGTTAATAAATAAAATTGATTATTAATATTTCTCTTTTGTATCTTTC
>OMCT01001483.1_pt1 | contig 14067 bp, 10 predicted proteins | sample 1674301 | NCBI WGS metagenome assembly OMCT01 (sample SAMEA103958158, study PRJEB25191) | human gut metagenome
GGAAAGCGTGTATACCCCAAAAGGGTATCCGGGGTTCGAATCCCCGTCTCTCCGCAAAAGTAGAAAAGTTAAAGTTGTAGATTCTTGAATTTGAACAATTCAAGAATTTTTCTTTTTCCAGCACTTATCTGTATGGATGATAATGCGGAAAGTGGTGAATACAAAAGGTGAATAAGAAACAGTACCCATAGTTCAGGCAGATTGATTTTATAATGGATGTAAAACAATCTAATTGGGATATTATTATGGATCTAAATTGATTGACGCAAAGGCTGGAAAAGTATAGCTTACGCTCAATGAATCATTTATGAAGGGTTCCTTTCAAGATCCTTCATGAGAACATATTGAAAAACAATATATTGTGTAATTATGAAGGATTTGAAGGATTTCCCGGTATCTTTTTATATTTATAGGTTTTATGATAACTCCAATCCCAGTGCTTCTTTTAATTTCAGCAGATTCGGGTTTTTCTTGCTCATCATCTGGAAACGTTCCACGTGGCTGTAAGCACGGATGTTCTCGGTAGGGGCACTGACACGTACCGTCATGGTGATTTTCCGGTTGTGCAGACGTTCGCGTAAGTGATTCTGAACCGATGGTATTAATTGTACCATATATTTTTCCACCATATCATTGTCTACTGTCACTTCAAAAGTCGTGTCATTCAACAAATGCGGATGCATGTTCATCATTCGTGCGGAGTTAGCCTTCTCTTCTTTGGGCAGGGCGGCTGCAAATTCACGCCAGTAATAGTCCAGATCTTTTTCATTGAAAATATAATCTTCGTATGTGGCATCGTTTTGGACAGCGGTGCTTGCCGCTTTTGCTTCTTGCTTCTCCGCGGCTTGCTGTTCGTGCAAAGGACGGCGCAGGGATATACCGAGTGAGCCCGCCTTGAACACCGGGATTTTTTTCTCTTCTCTGGTCTGAGGCAGCGGGCTTGGACGGCTTGCGTTCATACTGCCGGCTGTACTTGTACCCTGTGGCTGAGGAGCGGAGGTTGCTGCGGTCTGTGCAGCGGCAGTTTTAGCCTGAGGCTGTGACTGCGTGGCGGCTGTGGAAGCCGCTTGCTGCGTAAATAGGGGTTTTAATATCTTCTTAGGGCCACGCCCACCACTTACATCATCGGCGTCGGGCAGAGTGAGTTGGGCGCATTGAATCAGTGTCAGTTCTACCAGCAGACGTTTGTTTTTGCTTGCACGATAGTTCAGGTCACAATCATTGCATAGCTTCATGGCACGGTACAGGAATTTCTGGTCGCATTTTTGTGCTTGTTCTTTATAGCGGTCGCGGATACCGGCGCCTACTTCCAGCAATTGCAGGGTGGAAGGGTCCTTGCTCACCAGCAAATCCCGGAAATGAGAGGATAGTCCGGTGATGAAATGGCTGCCGTCAAATCCTTTTTTCAATACGTCGTTAAAAAGCAGCATGGATTCGGGAACTTTGTTTTCAAGCAACAAATCGGTCAGCTTGAAATAATATTCGTAATCCAAGACATTCAGGTTTTCAATCACACTTTTGTAAGTGATGTTCCCACCTGTGAAGCTGACTACCTGGTCGAAGATGGAAAGAGCGTCGCGCATACCACCGTCGGCTTTCTGTGCGATGACAGTCAGGGCTTCGGGTTCGGCGTTGATATGTTCCAGTTTGGCAACGTATTGCAGATGGTCGATAGTGTCTTTGATGCCGATGCGGTTGAAGTCATAAATCTGGCAACGGCTCAGAATAGTCGGCAGTATCTTATGCTTTTCCGTTGTGGCAAGGATGAAGATGGCATGATGAGGCGGTTCTTCCAATGTTTTCAGAAAAGCATTGAAGGCGGCTTGCGACAACATATGGACCTCATCAATGATATATACCTTGTACTTGCCGATTTGTGGCGGGATACGTACCTGCTCAATCAGCGAACGGATATCTTCTACCGAGTTGTTGCTGGCGGCATCCAGCTCATGTATGTTGTAAGAACGCTGTTCGTTGAATGCCAGACAAGACTCACACTGATTGCAGGCTTCTCCTTCGGCAGTGGGGGTCTGGCAGTTGATGGTCTTGGCAAAGATACGTGCACACGTTGTTTTTCCCACTCCACGCGGTCCGCAGAACAGGTAGGCATGTGCCAGCTTGCCGGTGGCAATAGCATTTTTTAAGGTGATGGTCAACGCGTGTTGCCCTACAACCGATTCGAATGTAGCGGGACGGTATTTTCGTGCCGATACGATATAATTTTCCATAAGCGGAGTTCTTTTTTCTAATATGAGTTCTGCAAAAGTACATAAATTATCCGTTTTTATGGGTAGGATTGCTTGAAATATTTCTATCTTTGCAAAAATCAAAAAAGGGATTCTTTGTATGAGCAAATTGCTGACTATTTGGAACTACATCCGGCGCCATAAGTATATGATTACGGTGCTGATCTTTATTGTAGTTATTGGTTTTCTGGATGAGAACAGCTTGATTCAGCGGGTAAAGCATCGCAGTGAGATCAGCGCGCTGAATAGTGAGATAGAGAAATATAGAAAGCAATATGAGGAAGATACGGAGAAACTGAAGGAACTGACCACGAATCCTGAGGCTTTGGAGAAAATAGCACGCGAGAAGTATTTGATGAAGAAGCCTGACGAGGATATTTTTGTGTTTGAAGAATGAGTAAATCTTATAATATAATTTCGATGGCAGGGGCAGTCCTGCTGCTGGCAGGTGCGGTGTTGCAAATCACCCGGTGGGAGCTTGCGCCTTATCTGTATACGCTGGGTGCTGTGATGTTCGGCTATGTGCAGGTCATGGGGAATCGTTATGATGGAAGGAATTTTATCATCAAGCGTTTGCGTAGACAGCAGATTTTCGGGGCTGTCGCACTGGTCTTTACAGGAGTATTGATGTTTACCATGAAACGTAACGAATGGATTGTTTGTCTTTCCATTGCCGCTGTCCTGGAACTTTATACGGCTTTCCGTATTCCGCAGGAGTTGGAGAAGGAAAAACGTTAAGGAGCCAGTGTCATTTCTTGTCCGCGTTTATAGAGGCTTGTCTTGTGAAAAATAGGAGAACGCGGACGACACTTGTTACGTGTGGTCCGCGTTCTAAAAAATAGTTGTCCGGTATTGTTATTCCACAATGGTCATTTCATCTACCAAGTGTTTCGCTCCTGCAAACTTATCAATAATAAATAAGGTATAGCGGATATCCACACAGGCTGCACGTTGTAACTGGGGATTGTAAGCAATGTCACCGGTCAGTCCTTCGTAGTTGCGGTCAAAGCCGGTACCGATCAATTCCCCTTTGTTATTGAAAACGGGGGAGCCGGAATTACCTCCTGTATTGTCTGTTCCTGTAACAAAACAGATGGGCATTTCACCATTTTTCATGGCATAGCGCCCGAAGTCTTTCTTGTTATACAAGTCCTTCAGTTTGGTCGGAACCACGAATTCATAGTTGTTCGGATCCTCTTTTTCCATCACTCCTTTCAACGTGGTGTAATAGTTGTATTCCATACCGTCTTTGGGGCTGTATGAACCTACTTTACCATAAGTGAGACGTAACGTGGAGTTGGCATCCGGATAAATAGGAGTGCCTTCATGCTGTTTCAGCTTCATCATACCCTCTACCCAGGTTTTATGGGCCAGATTATAAGCATCGGTTTCGGCTTTCATGGCTGCATCGGTATCTGCATAACCTTGGTCTACTGATTTGGCATATTGCACCATCAGGTCATTTTCCAATGTCTTGGCATCCGGCTTTGCCACAAAGTTGTCAAAGGCTTCACGGCTTCGGAAGATGGATGTATCAAAACAAGCATCGACAAAGGCGTCAATGTTTCCTTTGAATTCTTTGTCTATTACTTTAAAGATGCTGATGCGCTGTTCGGCCGGAATTAATTCTGCGTAAGTCTTCAGCAAAGCTTTGGAAACTTTACGGTCTATTTCGGGATTATAGTCTTTATTGAAAAAATTATCGGCTTGTTTGATCAGTGTGCTTAATGCATGATCCAGCGGATTGATTTCTTTAGTAGCATGAGGTACTTTATATCCTTTTTTCAATGCTTGCAGGACTTTGTCTGTGGAAGGAATCTTATAGAATTCCGTTCCCAGTTTGCAAACTTCGTAAAGGGCTTGCTGATGATATACGGCATCCCGGCGTTTGCTCACGATTTCCCGGATAGCATCGAAGGCTTTCTGGTAGGCGTCAGTACCAGTCTCACGTCCGTAAGCCAGAAGCTTTTCCTGTTGTTTCTTTTTCGTATCAAGTACTTTCAGCTGAACCAGTCCTTCGTTCATACCGATAGCATTCTTCCAGTAATTGGCTGACGAGGCGTATTTGCTGGCATACTGGATGCGTACTTTATCACTTTTCAGCATTTCTTCCAGCAGATTATTCAATCGTACGGTGCGGACGGTCTTACGCATGAAGTTGGTAGTCTGCATACGTTCTTCCACTTCGTCCGAAATCATGTATCGCCAGTTGCGTCCGGGAAATCCCATTACGAAAGTGAAGTCTCCCTCTTTGACTCCTCCCAGGTTGATGGTCAGATGTTTTTTCACCTTCAAGGGTACATTGCTTTCGTTATAGTCAGCAGGTTTACCGTCGGGTGTTGCATAAATGCGGAACATGGAGAAATCGCCACAGTGACGGGGCCACATCCAGTTATCGGTGTCAGCTCCGAACTTTCCGATGGAAGAAGGAGGAGCGCCTACCATACGGACGTCTTTATAGATGGTCTTTATAAACAAGTAATAGCGGTTGGCTCCGTAGAAAGGCTTTAGTTCCAAAGCGGTGAACGGAGTGATCTCTATATTTTCTTGTTCGGCAAAACGTTTGGCTACTTTGCTCAGATAGGAGGGGGACAGGTAGTTCAGTCCTTCCGGGTCCTCATCTTTGGCCAGTTGTTCCTTTACATAAGGAGTGACGTCCAGAATTCTGTCTATGAAGGTGACCGTCAGTCCCTTGCAGGGAAGTTCTTCTTTGCGGCTCATAGCCCAGAAGCCGTCAGTCAGATAGTCGTGTTCTACCGAACTGTGTTGCTGGATATAGCTGTAACCGCAATGATGATTGGTCAGCACAAGACCTTCGGCAGAAATGATTTCACCGGTACAACCACCTCCGAAATGCACTACAGCATCCTTCAGACTGATGCTGTCCGGACAATATACTTTATCAATGCTGATATCCAGTCCCATATCATACATGGTGGCCGCATTCTGTTCTTTCAGATCAGTCAGCATCCACATCCCCTCGTCGGCATGGCCGGCAAGGGTTGTGAAAGTAAATAGCGAGAGTAATAGTATCTTTTTCATTATTCAACAATAGTCATTTCGTCAATCAGGTGTTTGCATCCGCCCAATTTGTCGATGATGAATAATACATAACGTATATCCACTGCGATACAACGCTGTAAGTTGTTGTCGAAATTAATGTCACCACTCAGTGATTCCCAGTTGCCGTCAAAAGCGGCACCGATGAGTTCGCCGTTACCGTTGATGACAGGAGAACCTGAATTACCGCCGGTAATATCATTGGTAGTCAGGAAACAAGCAGGCATATCACCGTTGGGCAATGCATAACGTCCGAAATCTTTTGTTTCATACAATTCTTTCAGTTTGGCGGGAACAACAAATTCCGGATTGGTAGGATCCTCTTTTTCCATGACACCTTTCAGCGTAGTGTAGTATTTATAGTGTACGCCGTCTTTGGGATTGTATGATTTCACATTGCCGTATGTCAGACGGATGGTGAAGTTGGCATCCGGAGCTTTGGGTTCCGGTGAATACATTTCACACAGGCCGCGTACATAAGTTTTGTGTAATAAATCCATGCCTTTCATCGATTCAGCCAGTTCGTTTCCCAGCTTGTCCATCAAGTCATATTTAGCCCGTACGTATGCAGTCATAGGATCTTTTTCTATGGCTTTCACGGTAGGTTTCTTGATGAATTTATTGAAATTCGCTTCGTTGGAGAAGATGGAATTGTCATAACAATGGTCTACGTATGCGTCATAATTCCCTTTAAAATCCTTCTGGATGGTAGTATAGAAGGCAGGTAAAGCATCGGCAGGAACCATTTCGGCATACAGGGGCAACAGAGCTTTGGCCACTTTGCGGTCTACTTCGTGATCGTAGTCTTTGTTATGTATATCGGCATATACTTTTTTCAGCGTTTCAATATTTTTATTAATCGCTTCTTTATCTTTATTTTTGATTGCGTCTTTCAGCTTGTCCAGAATCAGATAAGGAGTGCCGAATTCTATACCTCCTTGAAAGACTTCACGGAAACAGGTGTAGTTATAAAGAATAGGATTACTCTTTTCGATGGCGGCATCAATTTCGCTGACTACTTTTTCATAATCAGTGTTGCCTTTGGCTTTAGCAAATGTTGCGAACTTGGCTTCCTGTTCTGCTTTTGTTTCCAATACCTTGTTGTCGATAATGGCTTTATTCATGCCGATAGAGTTTTTCCAATAGTTGCTGGAACCTGCATATTTGCTGGCGTATTGGATACGTACTTTGTCACTGGCAGCCATTTCTTTCTTCAGTACATCCTGACGCACACCACGTATGCGGATACGGGGTTCGTTGGTGGAATGCATCCGTTGTTTCACTTCACTTTGAGTCAGATAGCGGTTGGTGCTTCCGGGGAATCCCATAATCATGGCATAGTCACCCTCGTTAATACCTTTCAGTGAGATAGCCAGATGCTTTTGGGCTTTCAGAGGAACATTGTTTTCATTATATTCTGCCGGTTCGCCGTTGGCATCCGCATAAATGCGGAAGACGGAAAAGTCGCAAGTATGGCGGGGCCACATCCAGTTGTCTGTTTCACCACCGAATTTACCGATGGATGAAGGCGGAGCGGCAACCATGCGTACGTCGCTGTAGGTTTTCAGATAAATCAGATAGAATTTATTGCCTGCATAGAAAGGCAGAGCTTGTGCGCTGATACCCGCTTTTCCGTTCAGGTCACTGGCTTTCAGTTCCTCGTCGGCCAGTTTTTTCAGGAAGTCGTATTCAAAGGTTTCCTCTTCTTTTACTTCGCCTGATTTTACTTTATTGTTTACTTTATCTGTGACATCGACAATGCGTTCTACAAATTTGAACTTCAATCCCGGAGTCGGTAGCTCTTCTTTGCGGCTTTTTGCCCAAAAACCGTCAGTCAGGTAGTCATGTTCTACCGAGCTGTGTTGCTGTATCGCTCCGTAGCCACAGTGGTGGTTGGTCAGGATCAGTCCGTCCGGTGAGATGATTTCACCGGTACATCCTCCTCCGAAAATGCCTACTGCATCTTTTAATGAAACGCGGTTCGGGTTATAAATGTCGTCTGCTTCCAGCAGTAAGCCTTGTGCTTTCATGCGGTCTGCCAAATGCTGCTCTTGCATCAGTTGCAACAGCCACATACCTTCGTCTGCCTTCGACGGCAAGAATGCTACACACATCAATGCGAGCAATAAAAGTTTGAATTTTTTCATGTTGTGTACTAATTGTTATTTCTTTATCCTTATATCGGTTACAAAAATAGAAAAAAAGAGGGAACTTTGCACTATAAATTGCCTTCTCGGTAATAATCTTCTATTTAGTTTTAAATTTTAATAAAATATTTTTGTCACTAAATTATAGATTGTACCTTTGTATGCGAAAAATAGTAATGGGGCGTAGATAAGCATGAATAAACTTTTTTTCTCTGTGGTATCTTTATTGGCTTTTACTTCATGTGCCAGTGAGTATAAGATAGAAGGTAGTTCTTCTGTTTCTCGTCTGGATGGGAAAATGCTATTTGTAAAAGTTCCTAGTGGAGACCGGATGCTGAGTATTGATTCGGCAGAGGTAATTCATGGAATGTTCAAGATGGAAGGTATAACCGATTCTACTTCAATGGCATCCTTGTATATGGATGATGAGAGCATCATGCCTTTTGTCATTGAAAAAGGGAAAATATCCATCAGTATTGATAATGCCCGTATTGTAGTTACTGGAACTCCGTTGAATGATCGTCTGTATGATTTTGTGGGAAAAAAGACTTCTTTGGATGACAGAGCATACGAGTTGGAGCGTCAGGAGAGCCGTATGATTATGGATGGAAAAGCACCGGATGAAATTCAACGTGAGATAACGAGAGAACGTGAGAAACTGGCTGCTGAAATGAATGCATTGGCTAAGGAGTTTATCCAGAAGAATTATGATAATGTATTGGGACCGGGTGTTTTCATTATGTTGTGCAGCAATTTTCCTTATCCTGTCATGACTCCCTTGATTGAGGAAATTATAGAGGAGGCTCCTGACCGATTTAAAAACAACTCCTTGGTAAAGGATTATGTGACAGTAGCCCGTTCGAATATGGAAAAATTAAAAGCTCCCCATTAATGAGGAGCCTTTTTTATCTGTCTTGGTCTGGATTGTCTATTTTTCCTTGATATTTTTCAGGTAAGTCTTTCTCAATTTCCCTGTAAGCCTCTTCCATGGTTGCTTTGATGTTTTCCATTCCCTGGCTTTGCGGATAAATGGGCTTATGTACGACTAATGTCATAGGATGCCAGGATACAAAACCGCCGGTACGGGGAAGAATATTAAAGGAGCCGATAATGGTGAGTGGTACTACGGGAAGCTGCAAATCATCTGCCAGTTGGAAAGCACCTTTCTTAAAATATCCCATGTGCCCGGTAAAAGTACGTGCACCTTCGGGAAATACCACTAGAGAAGTTCCATCCTGTAGTACGTGACGGGCGTGTTCTATGGTTTCTATTACCTTCTTGGGACCGGATTTATCAACGAATATATGTCCGGCAGCTTCACAGGCTTTGCCGACGAAAGGCATTTTGCGCAGACTTTTTTTCATCATCCATTTAAAGTTTCGTCCCAGAAAACCATAAATCAGGAAGATATCGAAAGAGCCTTGATGATTGGCTACAAACACGTAGGATGTTTTTTTAAGTACTTCCGGATGTCCTACTACCTTGACAGGAATAAGTAATACATAGCAGAAAAGCTGTGACCATATTTTTCCCGGATAATATCCCCAAAAATGCGGATTGCCTATCCATGAACCAATAATGGTAACTATTGCTGTAAGTATGGTTAATACCAGCAAAATGGGAAGTGCTATGAATAGTTGGTATAAAATATATAGTACTTTCATTTGTCTGAATTTTAGTTGTACAAAGATAGAAAAACTATTTTATATTTTATGTAACGTGATTACTGTAATTTCCGGCCATGCTCCAAGGCGCATAGGGAACATCAGGTAGCCCAAACCAATATTGACAAACAAGGATTGTTTTCCTTCCTGGTATAAACCGTTGTGTTCGGGATATACGAATTTAGCAGGAGAGAAGCCAAACAGGCTGAACTGCATTTCATGGGTGTGGCCTGAAAGCATTAGCTGTACATCACTTTCCGGCAAGACTTCTCTGTGCCAATGAGTGGGGTCATGGCTCATTAATATTTTATACATTCCTTCCGTTCCTTTTAATGCTTTCTGCAGATCTCCATAATTGGGAAATGGGGGATTTCCGCTGTTCTCTACACCTGCCAGGGCTATACTGTCTCCATGATGATGTAGAATGACATGATCGTTATTGAGTATTTTCCATCCCATGGCAGCCTGTTTGGATTTCAAGCTGTTCAGGTTGGCTTCTTGAGCTTCTTCTGTTTCCCATTTTATATAAGGGGAATAGTCATGGTTGCCTAAAACGGAATACACTCCGTCTTTTCCTTTTATCTGTTCTAGAATAGGGATAAATTCGTCCAATTCCGTTGCCACGTTATTGACCAGGTCACCTGTAAAAAGTACCAGGTCGGCATGTTGTGCATTAATAAGGTTTACAGCCTTCTGTAAAGCAGCACCGTTGCCAGTCCAGCTGCCGGAATGGATATCAGATATTTGTACAATGCGGTAGCCGTCAAAGCCGCTGGGAAGTTCATCGGAACTGATGGTTACCTCCCTGATTTGAAAATGCTGTTTTCCTTCGGTTGCTCCATATATTACATATATTAACGAGGCTAAAGCCAATCCTCCTGCTACATATCCTCCATACAGTTTTTTGCCGGAGATGATATATAGGAGCTTCATAAACAGGATAACAATGACGAAAAGTGCCTTGGGTACGGAGAAACAAAGAAAAATCAATAAGAAATTGCTAAGTCGCTGCATGGAATCCGGACGTGGCTCATGTATAGAAAAGACTAATGTCATTCCCAATAAAAGAAACAGACTGGGAAGCCAATAAGCCCAATGTGTCCATTTTTGGGAAACACGGCGTATATATGCCTTGTATATATACATATCGGGCAATATCAGTAGCAGTAGAAAAAACAGAAATAACTTTATCAGCATCATAATTTATTCGTTTTTTATAGATTGGCGGCGAGAAACTTTTTAGTTTCTTCTATACTCATGCCCCGGCGGGCGGCGTAATCTGCCAATTGGTCTTCACCTATTTTTCCGATGGAGAAATAGCGGGAAGCCGGATGGGCAAACATGAGTCCGCATACAGAGGCATGGGGCTTCATCATACCATTCTCGGTCAATGAAATTCCTATTTGCTTCATATCCAGCAACTCGTCTAATAGGAAATTGACGGATTGGTCGGGCAAGGAAGGATAACCTACGGCAGGACGTATCCCTTGATATTTTTCATTATGCAGGTCTTTTACGCTTAGGTTTTCATCAGGTGCATATCCCCAAAGTTTTTTGCGTACATCTTCGTGCAGTTTTTCGGCAGTAGCTTCCGCCAGTCTGTCGGACAATGTTTGCACTAACATACGTTTGTAATCGTCTTCTGCATAGCGCCGCTCCATTTCTGCATCTACCGTGGTGGCGAATGCTCCTACTTTGTCTGTGATACCCGATGATAATGGACGCACAAAGTCACTCAGACATAAAAACGGGTCATCTTCTTTCAATTTTGCTGTTTGTTGACGCAAAAGCGGAAAACGCTTGCTGTTCAGCAGCAGATCATCTCCGTCGGCATTGGCATCCATGATATTGACCACTCCGTGGGTCTGATACGCTGTATCCAGTTCATTCAACATCCGATTTGCCTCTTTGAAAAGCTGCATGGCTTCACTGGCTTTCGGACGGTCTTCTTCCGCAAAACCGGTGAGCCACATGGCCCGGCATGAATCACATCCATGTATGTCCGCAATGGCGGCAAACTTGGGTTGAAAGCCCCATGCATGGAAAAAATAAATCCAGTTAATGTATTCGCTTACTTCGTGAATCTTGTAATTTACAATCATCTTTTAAACCTTAATTCTTGTCCGCGATGACTTTGGTCTACCTTGTTGTCACTGTAAACCAGATCACCATTGACGAATGTTTTTTCTACCCGTGTGTGGAATTTCTGTCCTTCCATCGGAGTCCATCCGCATTTGCTTAAAACGCAGTCGGCAGTTACAGTCCATTCATGATCCGGATTTACCAATACGAGGTCGGCTTGATAACCGGGGCGGATGTAGCCTCGTCTTTCAATATGATAAAGTTCGGCCGGTGCATGGCACATTTTCTGAACCAGTTGCTCTATGCTTAATATGCCTTCGCGTACTAATTCCATGATAGCTACTAATGAAAACTGTATCATCGGCATACCCGATACGGCTTTCAATGCTCCCCCTTCCTTTTCTTTCAGTAAGTGAGGGGCATGGTCGGTACCTATTACATCTATCAGATTGGTAGACAATGCTTTGCGTAAAGCATTCCGGTCTTCTGAAGTTTTGATGGACGGATTGCACTTGATACGTCCTTTCAATGTCTCATAATCTTTGTCATAGAAGTATAGATGTGACACGCAAGCTTCCGCCGTAATCTTTTTTTCACTCAGGGGTTTGTCTTCAAGCAAATCCAGTTCTTGTGCGGTGCTGATGTGCAGGATGTGCAGGCGGGCATTGTTTTCTTTTGCCAGCCGGATGGCCAGTGAGGAAGAATATGCACATGCTTCCGCACTACGTATCTGCGGATGGTATTTTATATCAGGATCTTCTCCATATTTTTCTTTGAAGGCTGTTGTATTGGCACTGATTATAGATTGTTCTTCACAATGTGCTGCAATCAGCATACCTGCATTGGCAAATACTTTTCTAAGTACTTCCATGCGGTCTACCAACATATTTCCCGTGCTGGCTCCCATAAATAATTTAACACCGCATACCCGGCTTTTATCTAGTGTGGGGAGTACATCCGCATTCGTATTGGTTGCTCCGAAATAGAATGAATAGTTTACGATGCTTTTGGTTGCCGCATCCGCAAACTTGGCATTCAAAGCTTCCAGGGTCGTAGTTTGCGGAGTGGTGTTGGGCATGTCCATAAAACTGGTGACGCCACCTGCCGCCGCCGCTGTGCTTTCAGTATGTATGTCGGCTTTATGAGTCAGTCCCGGGTCACGGAAGTGTACATGATCGTCTATTACTCCCGGCATCAGATAATAGCCTTTCGCATCTATTGTTTCTCCACAAGGCTGGGAGGGAACTGTTTCTTCTGCCAGCACTTCAGCTATGACTTCATTCTCAATCACTATCGAACCGTGAAAAATCTTGCCTTCATTCACAATCCGTGCATTCTTTATCCATGTACGTTTCATACTGTTTTCTTTTGCGGGTATTTGCGGAACCAGCTACCCAGTTTTAATTGAATGACTCCTAATACAGCTTCACCGAAGATACTTCCGTTCATTTTTGAAGTACCTAATTCGCGATTGACAAAAATCACAGGAACTTCGGCTATCTTGAATCCGCACTTGTAAGCAGTGAACTTCATCTCAATCTGGAATGCATACCCTTTAAAACGGATGCCATCCAGACCGATTGTTTCCAAGACTTCACGGCGATAGCATTTAAATCCGGCGGTAGTATCATGTATGGGTAACCCTGTGATAATCCGTACATATTTGGAGGCGAAGTAGGACATCAGCACACGCCCCATCGGCCAGTTCACTACATTCACCCCCGTCAGATATCGCGACCCAATCGCCACATCCGCCCCCTTCTCGGCACACTCAGCGTAGAGCGCCGGCAAATCGTTGGGATTGTGCGAAAAATCCGCATCCATCTCAAACACATAGTCATACCCCCTCTCCAGCGCCCACTTGAACCCCGTGATATACGCCGTTCCCAGTCCCAGTTTGCCCGGTCTTTCCACCAGGTGCACCCTACCCGGGTGCTCCGCAATCTTCCCCCTCACAATATCAGCCGTCCCGTCCGGCGAATTATCATCGATCACCAGCACATCAAACCCATGTTCCAGACCCAGCACTGCCTCGATAATCGCCGCCGCATTCTCCTTCTCCTTATACATCGGTATAATCACCAGCGCATCCCGTCTTCCCATCTCATTATCATTGTTTTTCATCCCATTATCTCTGCTTTTCATGCTCTTTTCCATAGCCTTACCGCCTTCATTCCCTTTCATCCCCATCCCACCTTCACACTTTTCCATTACATTTCCCCTATCCGCCCCATTTACTTTTTCATCATTGCACAGCGATGTATCATTTTCATTCTGGCACAGCACATTTTCCTCCTTGCAAGCGCTCGGAATATCATTTTGACTGATACGAATATTACCGTTATGATTGGTTTTATAATCCATCACTATGCCGAAGATCAAATAAGTCAAATCCTTCCACTATTCGTTACAAAATTACAAACATATTTCAAAATCCCCAACATTTCCCCCTCCTTTTTTCCACTTCCTCCCTTCCCTCTTCCCCTCATCTTTCCTCCTCATCATTCCTCCTCCTCTTCCCTCCTCGCTTCCTCTTTCATCTCCACCTTCCAATCCCCTTCCATCATCCCCATCCTTCCACCTCCCTGATGGTAAGGATCATGACGGGGAGTAGGGGCGCTGTATTCCGCCCGCATCAAAAAAGGTTGATAGTCAACCAAAATCGGGGAAACACATTTCAGCGATATCGGATGGGAGGGTGGTAGACTTTGCTGCATACTCAAAGCTGAAGCTTTGAGAACTAAAAAAGCTTCGCGACGGGAGAGGAGGAGGGGAAGAAAGAAAAAAGAGGGAGGGGATGCATTGGCGGTATCCACGGGAGGGACCGAAAACATCAAGCGCTGCAAGCGGCGGGAGCCGGTTGCAGCG
>OMCT01001497.1_pt1 | contig 13915 bp, 8 predicted proteins | sample 1674301 | NCBI WGS metagenome assembly OMCT01 (sample SAMEA103958158, study PRJEB25191) | human gut metagenome
TTGTACGCTGTTTGACAACATTTTAATTGATATACATAAGTTTAAATCACTTCATTATAAATATTCTTGGGGAAAAAGGAAGAGAAGTTAGAATTGATTATGTTAGTGATTTGTTGCAAAATAAATTTGCGAATAAATTTAAAAATAATTTCGATTATGAGTTGTATTTTGACAGTCAGATTAATATTCTAATTTATAAAAATAAGTTCAAAATTTTATAGAAGCAGAAAATTTCATACGAAAGAATAATTCTCGTTCTGTTTTTAAGATTTTCGTATGTGCTCTTTCTTCTTCAGTTCTTTGAGAGTCAGACATTATTTGTCTTACGCTTTTTCTTACGGGAAATATTAATAAAGGCATGTATATATTAAAGAAAGAATCGAGCACTTATTTAGCTGAAACAAAAGCCAAGTGATACACAAGTCAGATTTTTATTTGTTTGAAGGGTAATCCAATTTATGCTGGTACATGAAGATCTTCCCCCTAGTAAATTTTACCTTAACCCGAAATTCTCAGCTAAACCTTGAAATAGGCTGAATCCCTTGGATTACGCTGCAAATAGTAAAATTACAGAAACAAAAAAAGCACCTCTTTTTGAGAAGTGCTTTTTTTGTGACCGCGACAGGATTCAAACCTGTAACCGGCTGATCCGTAGTCAGCTACTCTATTCAGTTGAGCTACGCGGCCATTGTTCTTTCGTTTTAACGGGTGCAAAGATACGGACTTTTTTTGAATCTGCAAGTGTTTTAGCAATTCTTTTTTCAAAAAATTATTCGATGAAACGGGAGTTAAATAGCTGCCAACCTAGTGTGAGTCCTACATTCCAGTCGTTATTCGGTGAGCTATAATGATTTACGTATGCACTGATAGAACCGAAAGATAATTGGAATACAAGAGAGATTTCTCCTAGATATTCAAATTTTGTGAAGGCTTTACCATAATATGCTTTTCCGTATTCATCTTTTTTAATAGGAAAGATGGGAATGAAACCATAGAATTCTCCTCGTAGCTGGATAGAATTTCCTAATTGATAGATAGGAATAGCCCCGATTCCAGTATATTGATTGGCGCGGAATGCCTCATTGTAGGTCACTTTGCTATGGGCGGTGGGGGCAAATTCGCCCGCTTCCATTAAAGTTGCGGTATAATTATTTGAAAAATTTCGTGAAGAGTAATAGGCTTCCAAATAAGCTCCTAGTGTAAACTTAGGGCTTATTTTGTGATATGTTTCATTTTCATAAGATACCTGCAACCATGATTGTATCTTTTTATATTGGTTTTCTACAGGAGCTTGCGGATTGCCAGCTTTAAACTTTTCCCTGCCTGTGAATATTTGTGCTGCCATTTTTTCTCTGCTTCCCTGAGTGGCAAATTGTCGTGCGTTCAAGGTGCTTCCTTCCAAGACTATGGAGCCTCCAAGGATGTCGTAAGTGCTACGATCATGCTTTGCCTGGCTGAAATCAATGATATTGGTTTGGAAATAGCGATCTTGAATGCGTGCGATTCCTATCCCAAATTCGGCTTTTTTTCGGCTGAGGAAGGGAAGTGCTGCTTTTATTTTCACGAATTCCTCTTTCTTTTTATTAAAAGCCGGATTGTCGTTGTTGGAGAATAACTTTTCTTCTTTATAATAGTCAAAGGTGGAGATGGAGGCCATGAAACGGTATGAAGTAGGTATTCGGGTTGGGAAATCGATGCGTGCTGCCAGTTGGAGGTTATTATAAATTCTGCCAAGTTGTCCGTCGAATGTAAATTCTTTAGAGTAATAGTTCAGGTTTTGGTAAGATGCACCAAAATAAACTTGGTTGGCTCCACTGGAAGAGACATTTCCACCAACTCGGGCGGAGAGATTGGCTTCCATCTTGACTTGTAAGTTCAAATCGTAAGTTCCGTCCTCCTTATTATAAACAGCATGGGGAATAATTTCAGAGATTATATTATCTGATAACAAGCGGAAATATCCTTGTTTTACATCTTCTATTGTAAATGTCTCGTAATTATTTTCGTGGAATTCTTTGCGGATATATTGTTTCTGCCGTTCATTAGCGCCTGTGATATTGACTTTTTTGAATCGAAGTTCGGGTAAATTACTTTTATATGCCAAGCGCCGGGCTTCTATTTGGGCAGGATTCACTCTTCGATGGATTCGGCTTTTTATAGAGTCCATCATTTCCAATGTGCGTTTATAACCGATATCATGTAGTTCGTCGAAACGGTTGAAATCCATCAGGTTGACATTGTCGTATTTGAATGTTAATAGAATCCCTAAAGAATCGGGTAGCGTATAATCCGTCTTTTGCATGATCATATTTTCCAGTTGTCCCATGATGTCTCCTTCTTTGGGTTTTCCAGGGTTGGTAGAAACGGTACTTCCTATAATAATATCAGGATGGAAATCGTCTTTCATCACATTTACCGGGAAATTATTGTATATTCCTCCATCATAAGCAAGTATTGAATCTATTTCAATCGGTTTGAACATGGCCGGAAAGCTCATGGAAGCACGGACAGCATCTCCTAAATCACCATCTTTCAATATCATGGCGCGTTTATTGTAAACGTCGGATGCAATGCAGCGGAAAGGAATAAACAAACTATCAAAGTTTTCTTTGCATGCCGCGGTGGATTGGGCAAAAAGTTGCAGAAATACGATATTCATTTGGATGGGATCTACAATACTGTTGGGCAGAAAATGGGGCTTTACACTTTTAAGGGAGTCCTTTAATGAAATACGAATGTTGATAAACTCCGGAGTCGGCGGATTTTTCTTGAAATAGTAGATATATTTTTCTTCAACATCTCCCGAATACCAGCGTTTAAAGTCATCTGATTTGAGTAGTTGTTCCATTTCATCAGGAGAATACCCCATAGCGTAAAGTGAGCCGACAATGGCACCCATAGAAGTACCGGTAATATAATCTATGGGGATTTCATTTTCTTCCAGTGCACGGATAATACCAATGTGAGTCAGTCCTTTAGCGCCGCCACCACTCAATACAAGTCCTACTTTTTGTGCTTCCATTTGCAAAGGGATTAATATTAGGAGTAGGAGTATATATATGCGTTGTTTCATGGATTTTCTATATTTTCCCAAATATAGAAATAAATCTTTATATATATTCGTTTTGGAAATAAAAAAGAGAAAGGGTATCAAAAGCAATTGTGTAGTTTTGCTGTTGATACCCTCTCTTTAGTTATGAGAAAAGCTCATAAAATCAGATTAATTCGATGCTTCGTTTTACAAAGTTGGTTAAAGCTTCTCCTTTTAACATATTGTTTTGTAATAATGCAAGATCGATTAATTGGTGGATTATCTTATTTCCATTGGCGTACTCACCTAAGACAGCCTGTTTCTTGGTGGTTTCATCCGATATTTTCTTTTCGATATCATTTAATTCATCTTTCTCTGCTTGCGGGATGTCTTCTGTTTTTTTGCCTTCTTGAGCCTTTTGGAGTTCCTTACGTCGGTTGTTTAAACTTGTCATTTCGCTTTCGATAGGTTCAAGTGCTGCTTTGCACGAGTTGTCGGCATCTGTCAATACTTGTTTGACGAGTTTGTGATCGGCATTCAAAACAAGGTTATACATATTTGGCATTTCTCCATAAAAACTCATACCGGCCTGAATATTAGCCATTTCTTTCATACGCCGCATATATTCGCTTTGTGTAATCATTATCGGTGCACCGTTTTCTCCTAACGATTGTGTTTCGACATTGAATTCCACTTTCTTTATCTGAGGCAACTGACTGCGGAAGACGGAAGAAAGAATCTCGCGTTGATTGGATTCCAAGTTAGCTTCTTTATGCTCCTCTTTGGCAATCAAACGATCAATGACATCACTATCCACACGAGTGAAGCGACTCTTTTCAAATTTTTGTTCGAGCATGCTTATCATGGCTACATCCAGTTGACCATCCATCAGTAATATATTGTATCCTCTGTTTTTGGCAGCGTCAATGTAACTGTATTGTTCGTCCATGTTGTTGGAATACAGGTAAATCAGATTTCCATCTTTATCTGTTTGGTTATCTTTGATTAAACTCTGATATTCTTCATAAGTATAATATTTTCCGTCTGTATCTTTCAATAAAGCAAATTTATTGGCTTTTTCATAGAAATCTTCTTGAGTCAACATGCCATAATTGATGAAAATCTTCAAGTCATCCCATTTTTCTTCAAATTCTTTACGGTTATTTTTGAAGATGGCTTGTAAACGATCTGAAACTTTCTTTGAAATATAGGTAGAAATCTTCTTTACGTTCGAGTCGCTTTGCAGATAAGAACGTGATACGTTTAACGGGATGTCCGGTGAATCAATTACACCGTGTAAAAGAGTTAGAAAGTCAGGTACAATGCCTTCTACTGAATCTGTTACATATACTTGGTTGCAATATAACTGAATTTTGTTACGTTGCAATTCAATATTGCTCTTGATTTTCGGAAAGTAAAGAATACCTGTCAGATTAAACGGGTAGTCTACATTCAAATGAATCCAGAACAAAGGCTCGTCTGCCATCGGGTAGAGTTCCTGATAGAATTTTTTATAGTCCTCGTCTTTCAGCTCCACCGGTTTACGAGTCCAAAGAGGATAAGTTTCATTAATAATATTATCTTCGTTTGTTTCTACTTGTTTACCGTCTTTCCATTCTTTCTTTTTTCCAAAAGCTACAGGAATGGGGAGGAAACGGCAATATTTAGTAAGTAAAGCAGATATACGTGCTTCTTCTAAGAATTCTTTGCAATCATCGTCTATGTATAAGATAATGTCTGAACCACGGTCTGCTTTTTCCACGTCTTCTATCGTAAACTCAGGGCTTCCATCGCAAGTCCATTTCACGGCTTGAGCATCTTCGCGATAAGACTTGGTGATGATTTCCACTTTTTTTGCCACCATAAATGCGGAGTAGAAACCTAGTCCGAAGTGACCGATAATGGCATTGGCGTCATCTTTGTATTTTTCAAGAAAATCATTGGCGCCAGAAAAAGCAATTTGATTAATATACTTTTCTATTTCTTCAGCAGTTAATCCGATACCACGATCGGAGATAGTGATAGTATCTGCATTTAAACTTACTTTGACAGTGAGGTCGCCCATTTCTCCTTTAAATTCCCCTTTGGAGGCAAGAGTCTTGAGCTTTTGGGTAGCATCTACTGCATTAGATACCAATTCACGAAGAAATATTTCATGGTCACTATATAAGAACTTTTTAATGATGGGGAAAATATTCTCGGTAGTTACCCCAATGTTTCCTTTTTGCATATTATTAATGTTTTAAGTTATTGTTATTTGTAATTGTAAGCTTTGGAGCAAAAAAAATGCCAGATACACAGGTATCTGACATTTTGGCGGTTATTTTTGGATAACTTTTAGTCCTTTACTTTTCTACAGTCATACTGATGGCATCTTCTTCTTTATTGTATGACACTTTAATAGTATCTCCGGGCTGTAATTCTGTACCAAGAATTATTTCTGACAATCCGTCTTCCAAATAGTTTTGAATAGCACGTTTCAACGGACGTGCACCGAATTGTATATCATAACCTTTTGATGCGACAAATCGCTTTGCTTCGTCATCTATAATCATCTTATAGCCAATGTTTTCAATCCGCTGGTAAAGTCCTTTAAGCTCAATGTCGATAATCTTCACCAATGCTTCCATATCCAATTGGTCGAAATTAATAATTTCGTCTAGGCGGTTAATGAATTCAGGTGCAAAGGCTTTGTTTAAAGCCTTTGTAATGACTCCTTTAGCATATTCTTTATCATCCTCACGTGCCTGTGTAGTGAAGCCTATTCCTTTGCCGAATTCTTTTAGTTGGCGGGTTCCTATATTAGAGGTCATGATAACTACCGTATTCTTGAAGTCTACGGTTCTGCCATAACTGTCAGTCAGTCGGCCTTCGTCCATTACTTGCAACAAAATATTGAATACATCGGGGTGGGCCTTTTCTATCTCATCCAATAAAACGATAGAATAGGGTTTGCGTCTTACTTTTTCAGTTAGTTGACCTCCTTCTTCATAGCCTACGTATCCCGGAGGTGCTCCTACGAGCCGTGAAACTGTAAACTTCTCCATATATTCACTCATATCAATGCGAATCAGTGCATCAGTGGAGCCAAACATCAGTTTTGACAATTCTTTGGCTAAATGAGTTTTACCGACTCCTGTAGGTCCTAAAAACATAAATGTACCAATAGGCTTGTTGGGGTCTTTTAACCCTACGCGACTGCGCTGGATAGCTTTTACTAATGTATTAATCGCTTTATCCTGACCTACTACTTTAGTTAGTAGTTCATCTTTCATGCTTAATAACTTCACGCCTTCAGTCTGTGCCATTTTTTGTACGGGAATTCCCGAAATCATAGAAACTACGTCAGCAATCTGCTCTTCGTCCACAGTTTCGCGATTTTCTTTTAAGGCCTTTTCCCATTTTTCTTTCAGTATATCCAATTGTGCTGCATATTCTTTTTCTTTGTCGCGGTAGCTGGCGGCAAGCTCGAAGTTCTGCAGTTTGACAGCCTCATTTTTAAGGGATTTCATTTCATCTATCAACTTTTCCTGCTCTTCGATTTCCTTAGGGGCGCTTATATTTATGAGGTGTACGCGCGAGCCTGCTTCATCTAAAGCATCAATAGCTTTATCCGGGAAATTTCGATCGGTTATATAGCGTTCTGTCAGTTTTACACAAGCTTCCAATGCGGCATCGGTATAGTTTACATTATGGTGATCCTCATATTTTTCTTTGATGTTTTGCAGAATTTGGATTGTTTCTTCGGGTGTAGTAGGCTCTACTATGACTTTTTGGAAACGGCGCTCCAAAGCTCCATCTTTTTCAATATTCTGACGATATTCGTCTAGTGTGGTAGCACCAATGCATTGAATTTCACCTCTAGCTAATGCCGGCTTTAACATGTTGGCGGCATCCATAGAACCTGCAGCAGAACCTGCACCGACGATGGTATGTATTTCATCAATGAAAAGAATAATATTGGGATTTTTCTTTAATTCATTCAAGATAGAACGAATACGTTCTTCAAATTGTCCTCGATATTTTGTACCTGCTACAACAGCCGTCATATCAAGTGCAATCACACGTTTATCAAACAAGATGCGTGAAACTTTTTTCTCTACAATTCGAAGTGCAAGTCCCTCTACAATAGCAGATTTACCTACACCTGGCTCACCAATGAGGATAGGATTGTTTTTTTTGCGCCGGCTTAGAATCTGAGCTAATCGCTCAATTTCCTTAATTCGCCCCACTACAGGGTCTAATTTACCTTCTTCGGCGGCACGTGTCATATCTGTACCGAAATTATCGAGTACAGGTGTATCATTAGTAGGTTTCTTTTGGGTAGAGCGTGTCTGTTGGGTAGCTCCAGATTGGCTATTTCCTGTCGAAGGCTGATTTTGGATTTCATCCTCTTCTTCATCTTCATCTTCGCTGAACCCAAGCCCTGCGTGAATATCTGGCTGAAGAGTAAGTTGTTCGATTATTTTATCATATGTCACATTGCTGCTTTCTAGTAAATGGAAAGCAGAGTTATTCTTAACTTTCATGATTGCCAATAGAATATGTTCTGAATCAGCGAGTGAATTCTTAAGTAATTTTGCTTCCAAAATACAAAGCTTTAATACTTTGGATGCAGATTCATTAAAGTTGATATTAGCATCGTAAATGGCATCGCTTTCTGAATCTCTTTTCAGGATATTCTCTAATTGGTATTTTATATCTTGTAAATTAATATTTAAGTTTAGTAGAATCTCGATAGCCTTTCCTTCACCTTCACGTATCAGTCCCAACAGCAAGTGTTCGGGACCGATATAGCTGTTTCGGAGTCTATTTGCCTCTTCTTTGCTATAAGTAATGATGTCGGACACTCTTTGTGTAAATTGATTATTCATAAAATTATTATCCTCCTTAAAAAGTATAGTGTTTATTCTTTAAATGCAAAGATACGCATAAAAATGATGCGTACCGTTATTTTTCTTTTTATTTAATATTATACCTGCAAAATGTGTGCCACATTATATTTTATGCTCTTCGAAAAGAGGAATATTATGTATTATGCTATTTTTTGTCTAAAGACATGTAAGTACATGGCAAAATATGTCATTTGGCTCAACTTTTTTTCGGGTTTGTTTTCGTATGTCGTATAAAAGCCGTACCTTAGCGTGGTTTTTGATAGACCCTGAAATGTATAATTAATATTTGTTTTAAATGCAAGAACAAGACAGAATTATAAAGATTAACATCGAAGAGGAAATGAAGTCGTCGTACATTGATTATTCTATGTCGGTAATCGTGGCACGCGCCCTCCCTGATGTACGAGATGGTTTGAAACCCGTTCACAGACGTATACTTTACGGAATGATGGAACTGGGGAACACCTCGGATAAAGCTTATAAGAAATCAGCAAGAATAGTAGGTGAAGTTTTAGGAAAGTATCACCCTCACGGTGATTCATCTGTATATGGCGCTCTCGTTAGAATGGCTCAAGATTGGGCAATGAGATATCCGTTGGTTGATGGTCAGGGTAACTTTGGTTCAGTGGACGGTGATAGTGCAGCTGCTATGCGTTATACTGAAGCAAGATTGAAAAAAGTAGGTGAGGAAATGATGCAGGACTTGTATAAAGAAACTGTTGATTTTCAAAATAACTTTGATGATACATTGCAAGAGCCTACTGTTATGCCGACTCGAATCCCGAATTTATTGGTAAACGGAGCGTCTGGTATTGCGGTAGGTATGGCAACTAATATGCCGACTCATAATCTTTCGGAAGTGATAGATGCTTGTATCGCCTATATTGATAATAATGATATTGATATTGAGGGATTAATGCAATATGTAAAGGCCCCGGATTTTCCTACAGGGGGTTATATATATGGCATAAGTGGTGTGCGTGATGCTTATGAAACAGGTCGCGGACGAGTAGTGATGCGTGCAAAGGCTGAAATAGAAACACATACTTCGCATGATAAGATTATCGTAAATGAGATTCCTTATAACGTAAATAAAAAAGAGCTGATTGAAAATATCGCTTCATTGGTCAATGAAAAGAAAATTGATGGTATCTCATATGTAAATGATGAGTCTGACCGTGAAGGTATGCGTATTGTTATTGATGTTAAGCGTGATGCTAATGCCAGTGTCGTGCTTAATAAGCTATTTAAGATGACAGCTCTGCAGACTTCTTTTGGCGTGAACAACATCGCATTGGTGCATGGACGTCCCCAAATGCTCAATCTAAAAGATTTGATTAAATATTTTGTGGAGCATCGTCATGACGTTGTGATTAGACGTACTCAATATGATTTACGCAAAGCCCAAGAACGTGCTCATATTTTGGAAGGTCTTATTATTGCATCGGACAATATTGATGAGGTGATTCGTATTATTCGTGCTGCCAAAACTCCAAATGATGCAATAGCTAATTTGATGGAACGTTTTAGCTTAAGTGAAATTCAGTCACGTGCTATTGTTGAGATGCGCTTGCGCCAACTTACCGGTCTGATGCAAGACCAACTTCATGCAGAATATGAAGAAGTTATGAAACAGATCGCTTACTATGAAGAAATTCTTTCTAATGATGAACTTTGTAAAAAAGTAATCAAAGATGAATTACTCGAAGTAAAAGCTAAATATGGTGATGTGCGTCGTTCGGAAATCGTTTATTCTTCAGAAGAGTTCAATCCGGAAGATTTTTACGCAGATGACCAAATGGTTATTACTATTTCACATATGGGATACATCAAGCGTACACCGTTATCTGAATTCCGTGCTCAAAATAGAGGAGGAGTAGGTTCTAAGGGAAGTGAAACACGTGATGAAGATTTTGTAGAGCATATTTACCCGGCTACGATGCATAATACGATGATGTTCTTTACTCAAAAAGGTAAATGCTATTGGCTGAAAGTGTATGAAATACCGGAAGGAACAAAGAATGCTAAAGGACGTGCTATCCAGAACTTGTTGAATATTGATTCAGATGATGTAGTAACGGCATATCTTCGTGTGAAGAGTTTAAATGATACCGAATTTATTAATAGCCACTATGTTTTGTTTTGTACAAAGAATGGTGTAATTAAGAAAACATTGCTTGAACAATATTCACGTCCTCGACAAAATGGTGTGAATGCGATTACTATTCGTGAAGATGATAAAGTTATTGAAGTACGCATGACAAATGGTAATAATGAGATTATCATTGCTAACCGTAATGGTCGTGCCATTCGTTTCCACGAAAGTGCGGTTCGTGTGATGGGACGTACCGCAACCGGAGTTCGCGGTATGACTTTAGACGAAGATGGAAGCGATGAAGTAATCGGAATGATATGCATAAAAGATCCTGAAACAGAATCTATTATGGTTGTGTCGGAACAAGGTTACGGTAAGCGTTCGGATATAGAAGACTATCGTAAGACCAATCGTGGTGGTAAAGGTGTCAAGACGTTGAATATTACTGATAAGACAGGTAAATTGGTTGCTATAAAGTCGGTTACGGATGAAAATGATTTGATGATTATCAATAAATCGGGTATCACAATTCGTTTGAAGGTAGCTGATGTACGCATTATGGGACGTGCTACTCAGGGAGTTCGTTTGATAAATCTTGAAAAGCGTAACGATCAAATCGGCTCTGTATGTAAAGTAACATCAGAATCGGAAGAAGAAATGGCCAACGAGGATGAAAATCTATTAGATACCGAAGCTCCAATTAATGGAGGAGATATTCAAGGTGAATCCTTTGCCGAAGAGAATAGCGAAGAATAAAAGAGAACATAAAAGATTGTATTATTAAATCCACAAAATTATGAAAAAAGTATTATTTACAGTGGCTTTATTATTGGGTGCATGTTTTGCATCTGCACAGGTTAGTGCTGTTAAAGAAGCTAAATCTTTAAAAAGTAAACCTGAAGAAGCTGCAAAAGTTATTGAACCGGCTTTGACCAATCCCGAGACTGCAAATGATCCAGAAACTTGGAAATTAGCAGGTGACTTTCAGAAAGCTATGTATGATGACGAAAACATGAAACTTTATTTGCCAGGTGGTCAAGCTGATACAACTAGACTTTATAACAGTTTGGCAAAAATGTATGAGTATTATTTGAAATGTGATGAGATGGAGCAGGCTAAAGTCAAAAGTGGTGAGATGAAAAAGCCTAAATATAGAAAGAAGAATGCTAATGCTCTTAAAACATTACGTTTGAATTTAATTAATGGTGGTGGAGATGCTTATAATAAAGGCGATTACGCTGATGCCTTGAAATATTTTGGTCTATTTGTAGATGTTGTAAACGAACCTATATTTGCTGATGATGAATCTCTTAAGGCAGATACATTGAATGCTTTATATGCTTGTTATGCTACTTTGGCTGCTAATATGCTAAAAGATAAAGATGCAGTTATCAAATATGGTACGATAGGTAAAGAAGATAAGAGCGAAGGCTATAGAGCTTTGATGTGTTTGGCTGAGGCTTATGGTGATAAAGAAACTGGCGATTCAATAAAATGGCTGGAAGTAATTAAAGAAGGAACAGAAAAATTCCCTCAGCAGGAGTATTTTGTTGGTAATATCATGGATTATTATATCCAAAAAGGTATGGTTGATGAGGGTTTAGCTCAAATCAATAAGCTGCTTGCTACTAATGAAACTCCATATTTCTTATATGTGAAAGGTATTTTGCAATTCGAAAAGAAACAATATGATGATGCTATTGCTACTTTTAATAAAATTATCGCTAATGGTGGTGATTTAGTAGCTGAAGCTTACGCCAAGATTGGTGATTGCTATTTCTTCCCAGCACAGATTGTGGTAGAAGAGAATTCAGAATTAGCTATTGATAATCCTAAGTATAATGAAAATGAAAACCAGATTAAAGCTTTGTATGAGAAGGCTAAACCTTTTTACGAAAAGGCTAAAGAATTGAAACCGGACAATAATACATTATGGGGAAATTATTTACTGAATATCTATTGGAAATTGAACAGAGCAGAATATGATTCTTTAGAAAAAGAATTAGGGCTCTAATTCTTTTTCATAATAAAAACAAGAGGCTGTCTCAAAATGAACTTGAGATGGCCTCTGTTGTTTCATTTCAGATTGAATTCATTTGGATTTGTAAGATTATGTGCTATGCCCAGCAAGGCCGAACTCAATTTCCACCTTTTAAGCCTACGAAGAGGAAGGCAGGCGGGCTCTAAATATCCCAATTATAATCATATTATAATCAAGATTATGTTTAATTATTAAGAAGCTCTATCCATTTACTCCTTTTTCAATGAATATTTTCCTGGGATGGACTAATTTAATACTTAAGACCCATCCTAAGAAAATATATTTTGGTCAATCCTATTTAATTACTAATATAGGCGTATTAGCATGGAATATCATTTTTCGGGCAATACTTGGGTTGAATAATCGAGCAAAGATATTTCTTTTGTAGTTTGTGATACAAATAACATCTATATTTTCTTCTTTTACATATTTATCTAGATTATTCAATATATTATCTTCTTTAATCACATTGTAATCTAATTCCAATTGTGGGTATTGTTTTTGAAAATAATCTTTGATTCCTGCAAGTTTAATTTCGTTCCAGGCATCATTTTCTGTGCTTAAGTGGATAAATGAAATAGCAAAATAGAAAGATTTGAAGGCAGTTATTAATGTGTCAAAAGCGATTAAATCTCTTTGATCAAAGTTGGTCACAAACGCTACCTTTTTGATATCATTGAAAGTCTTTAGTGGAGTATGTTCTGGTATTGCGTATACAAAAGTTTTGCTTCTTTCAATAACTTCTGCTGTTACACTTCCTATTAGGTCGATATCTTTTTGACTTCTACCCCGTGTACCCATAATGATAATCTGTGGTCTATACTCTTTGGCATAACGTAATATTTCTTCTTCAGGAATGCCATCACGCAAAATACATGTATATTTTATATTGGGAAACTCGCCGTTTTCCACTTTCTTTTTAATCGTATCTGACAACTTATTCAGCTCTTTATGAACTGTTTCTATCATACTCTTTATAGAGTCTTCTCTTTCTATTTGAAAGTTGAAATTTTCTGTTCCATAAGGGATTGTGGGAACATAGATAGGACTGAAATAAGCATGTAGCAAAATAACTTCTGCATTTATAGATTTAGCAAATGAGAAACCAAATTGACAGGCTTTTAATGAGTAATCTGAGAAATCGACAGGAATAAGTACTTTCTTTTGCTTATTTCTCTCTTTATTACTCTCTTCTTGTTCTTTTACTATATCTTCGGCTAACCATGTAGAACTTTCTATGATTTGTAGAGCATGAGGTAAATCACTTTCCTTAATTCTTACTCTCACACCGGAAGATATGACAGGCTGAATTAAGTTTACGTTGTGAATATATGCTTCAATACCCTCTGCTTCAAGTACATTCTTAAGAATCTGAGCCTTAGCATAAGTGAGAATCGCTAGAGTTACTAATTTATCTTCCATAACAGTTCCTTTTTAGAGTTTTCTATATATACATCTTTAAAACAAAAAATCCCAATTGAATGTTGCCATTCAACTGGGATTTCTATTTTATGCTTCTTGCATTTCCTCCTTTTCTACTTCCCTTAAAATATCTATTGCTTTATCTAAAACTGTTGTATCATCCAGCATTACTAAACCACCATCCGGACCTGGTTCCAAGTGGATACCAACACTTTTTCCTGTTTTGAAATTATGACCTCCAAAAAAATTACGCACAGTTTCTACACTCATATTAAGTTCATCAGCTATTCTATGCATACTTCCACTGGGTAATGAATCTTTGATTTTACGCAGCTCGTTGAATGTTATCGTTCTGTTCATAGTGTCTTAAATTTTAGTTATACAAGTGATATTTAATTCACGCTATAAACTTAAGCAAAAAATAATATAAA
>OMCT01001503.1_pt1 | contig 13869 bp, 15 predicted proteins | sample 1674301 | NCBI WGS metagenome assembly OMCT01 (sample SAMEA103958158, study PRJEB25191) | human gut metagenome
TGCGGGGGGTAAAGGATATGTCGCCTGAGACTTTAAAGCCGGCATTTGTCTGGATGGTTCCCTCGAACATGGGCGGTATCTCCTTCTTGATGCGTTTGCTGTAAGCTGCATCGATATGTTGGGGCTCGAAGCTAAGCAGGGATGTAGTCGCAATTAGATGTTTCTTTATTTCGCTTTCGATATCTTTCCGGCTGATGACCAGTTTACCGGTTTTTTCTGGCTGTGTCTTGGGGCAAACGAACGACCGAAGGAGTAGTTCAGCAATACACTCCCTTTGTCTTTCACTTTGACCGTAATGGCTTCGGGCGGTGTTTCTGTGAAAGATATATCCGGTGGCACATTCTTGTATTTGACCGGAATCTTGATATCTATTTCATACTCCTGTTGGAGGCTCTGGAGAAGCCAAAAGCCGAAAGCCAACAGTATAAAACAGAAAAAGATCAAGGCTTCTTTCCACTGTTGACGGCGAAGAAAAGCCTTAATCTCTATCCGGACAGACTTGAATGTTTGTTTGATTTGTCCAAGTCGTGACATATATTCTGTTGTTTATTTTTGCTGTGCGTCCTCTGCAGATGCAAACACAGATGTTTTGTCTACACGGATGCGTACACCATCAGAAATTTCAATCAACATATATGTGTCACCTATTTCTTTGATCTTTCCGTAAATACCTCCGGCTGTGATCACTTTGTCCCCCGCTTTCAAGGCTTCACGGGCTTTTTGAATTTCTTTTTGTTTCTTTTGTTGCGGACGGATCATGAAGAAATAGAAGATAGCTACGATAACTACCATCATCAAAATACCGGACCACTGACTTCCTCCAGCTGGAGCTTGAAGTAAAATACTGAGTAAGTTCATACTATAATAATCGTTTTACAAGTTAATATCAATAATGATATGCACAAATGTAATGATAATAATTAATCTTTGAGCAATAACTTCTCTTTTTTTAATTCGTTGACTATTGAATCCAGAATTCCGTTAATGAATGTTCCGCTTTTAGGTGTACTATAATACTTTGCGGCATCGATATATTCATTTAAGGTAACGTTGATGGGAATGGTCGGGAACGATAAAATCTCGGCTAAGGCGACTTGCATGATGATCAAGTCCATATTGGCGATACGTTCGGTTTCCCAATTCTTCATATGTTTGTCGATGCGTTCACGATATTCCTTACCTTTCAACAAACTTTGACGGAATAACTTGATTGCGAAAGCCTTGTCTTCCAAATCCTTGAACATTGGCAATAAGGCTTGTTTACTACCTTTCTTCTCCTCGAATTTCTTGATAGTCTTCAAGGCGAAAGTCTCTACGATCTCGATATCGTCGTTCCAGTAGATGCTTTTGTCTTCCAGATATTCCTCTATCATCTCGTTCCCACAGATTACTTTCTTGAAGATCTGGCGCCAGAACTCACGATCCGTCTCGTACGAGTCTTCTTCGTTTTTCAAGTATTCGGCGTAAATTTCAGAGCTTAAGATCGTATCCAATACGTTTTTAACAAACTCCTCGTCGTTACTCCATGAGAGACCTTGCTCGTCCACATACTTTTTCAACGTATCGTTTTCCGCTAATTGAGCGACAAAACGATTGTCTACGAAGCGTGTATTCGGGTTTAACTCCTCATCGGTAGGCATGTATTTGCACTTCCGGGTGTCAAGGATCCTTCTTTGCAGGTTGGTAACTTCGATAATTAGGAGTAAGAAATAATAATATAAGTCATATGACTTCTGAAGGCTGAAAAGCAATTCGTTTTCCGCAACTTTGAGGTCACCGTTTCCGTTTTGATAGTAAGAGTATACTATCTGTAAAACTTTAATGCGGATTAAAATTCTGTTGATCATCGTTTGAAGGAACTTCTTATTATAAATTAGGCTGCAAAGGTAGTCGTTTTTTCCATAAAAGAATCCGGATTTACTTAATTTTATATGTGTTAGATGATATTTTACAAATTTAGCCTCAATGGGCGTATTTTCGATCGTTAAAATAGTTGCTAATTAAAAAAAAATGCACATATTTGAAGCAAGTTCTATAAAGTGGGTGGGTTTTTAACGAATGTTAGCTGTCATGGAAGAATCAAGGAATAAAAAACATGTTGAAGGTGGCGACAGGGAGATTCTATACTCTAAAGCCATTAAAGCGGGAAAACGGATTTATTATCTGGATGTGAAGAGGAATTTGAAAGATGACCTATTCGTTGCCGTTACGGAAAGTAAGAAAATTCAATCAAAGGATGGTTTGCAAATCTCATTTGAGAAGCATAAGATTTTCCTTTATAAGGAGGACTTTGAGAAGTTCATGGAGGGAATGCAAGATGTAATCAGTTATATCAAGAACTCAAATCTGAAGAAATCCGCGGAAGACGTGGTGGAACCTGAAGAGGAGGAAACGATTCATGGCGATTCCCCAGAGGAGGATATGGCTTCCGGTGCTATAAAGTTGGATATTGAGTTTTAATGTAACACGAAGAGAAAAAGATAACGGGCTGTTTTACTCATGGAGAGAAACAGCCCGTTATGTGTTAGGAGCTTTCCGCAAAGGAAAATCCTATTCTTTGCTGCGAATTATTCAGCCGGGTGGATAGCCTCTGTAGGACATGCGTCAGCGCAAGTTCCACAATCTGTACACATTTCAGGGTTGATGCTGTATTTATCACCTTCTGAAATTGCTCCTACCGGACACTCATCAATACAAGTTCCGCATGCAATACAATCATCGCTAATTACGTAAGCCATTTTTTTAAACGTTTAAATTGATAACTATTAGTAGGTGCAAAAATATAGCTTTCTTTCTATTTAAAAAATATCTACTGGCTTATTTTCTTCAAAAATCTTCTTTTTTGCAATATCTTTGTCGGGTTTTCGTTATTAAACAAAATAGGTTGAGATTTGAGACGATTATTACTTATATTATATGTGGTAAGCTTGGCTACCATGGGAGCCATGGCTCAAAAGGAAAGGGTGAGGAATCAGCCGTACGCTGATTTGAAATGGCTTCATCTGGGGTTTCATGTGGGTATTCACTCGCAGGATTTGTTATTGACCCATACCGGTGTCATGACCAATGGAGAGACTTGGTTCGCGGAGATTCCTTCTTACTCACCCGGCTTTAGTGTCGGGGTGATCGGAGATATGTATATGAATCCTTATTTCAATTTACGTTTCACGCCTTCTATCCATTTCGGAGATAAGAAATTTAAGTTTCGGGAACAGGCTACGGAAGAGGAATTCATCACGAACGTTCGTTCCAGTTATCTGAATTTCCCCTTAGACGTTAAATATACGGCTTTACGCTTGAATAATTATCGTCCTTATTTGATCGGCGGTATCTATGGCTCCGTGGATATAGGCCGTAAGAAAGGTAATCCGATTTTATTGAAAAGCACGGACTTCGGATTTGAGTTTGGCTTGGGATGTGATATCTATCTACCCTACTTTAAGTTATGCCCGGAGCTGAAATTCTGTTTCGGATTGGTTAACCTATTGGAGAAAGATCGTCCGGACTTGGTAGATCAAGCAAATATCAAATATACGGATGCCTTATCGAAAGCTACATCCCGTATGGTGATCCTGACATTTAATTTCGAATAAATAACTCGATATAGATATAAGCGGCCGGAATAGCCATCATTACGCTATCGAAGCGATCCAGCATGCCTCCATGTCCGGGTAATACATGCCCGGAATCTTTCACGCCTAACGTACGTTTCATCAAAGATTCGATCAAGTCGCCCCAAGTCCCGAATACTACGATCGTGCCGGCTAATCCAAGCCATGTGTACCAGTTCGTGGCCGGCATGAACCAAGCGAATATTTGGGAGGTTATTAATACGAATGCCAACCCTCCGTAAAAACCTTCCCAGGACTTCTTGGGAGAGATACGTTCGAACAATCTTCTTTTTCCAAGCATAGATCCCACTAGATAAGCTCCCGTATCATTTACCCATACGAAAACGAAAATAGCCAAGGCAAAATAGGGGATATGTACGATCTCGCCCGGCGTATTAGGTACCGATGTAATAAAGTTTAGCAGAGAGAAAGAGCCTGCGCAATAGATTTGACCGAATAAGGTCAATGCCCAGTTATTGATTGGATTACTGGCTTTATCGTAAAGCTCGGTGATCATGGTATACATTAAGAATAAAAGATAGGGGAGAAATATATTGCCTCCAACCAAGCCATTGGCGTAACCGAATGTGGCGGCGAAGAGGTAGGCTCCCCCCAAGGAACTGACAAATCGTTTGATGGCGGCATTCTCATAATGTTTGACCAATCCGTAGAACTCCCATAGAGAAAGTCCGGTAATGAGTCCAAATACCGTAAGAAAATAATAGGAGTGGAAATAGATCGCACCGACCAATACCGCGACGAAAATAATGCCAGTCAATGCACGTGTAATCAGATTTTTCAAAACAATAGTGTTTTTGCTTGTTTGTAATTTTGGCTGCAAATATAACTAATAAATTGATAATACAGCAATAAGGAAGGCTGGATAGTAACTTTTGATCAAAGATACGCCCCAGCCTTACTTGTTATGAATGTCTTGACTTTGGTCAAGCTATTTTCCCTGTCTTGTTTTCTTCGGTAGGAGTATCGGTTACGTTTTCCATTGTTGCGTCCGCTTTCGCCTCCTTATCCGCATTCTCCTTGTTCTTTCCGTTAGCCTTTTCCTGCAACTCCAGAATCTCTTGGGAACGGGAGATCCAGGCTCGTTTCCCGAAGATATGCTCTACATCTTCCGAGTAGATTACCTCACGATCCAATAATACCTGCGCAAGTTTACTATGTCCTTCCTTATTCTCGGATAATATCCGTTTTGCCCTGTCGTATTGCTCATTGATGATCTTCTGTACTTCCGTATCGATCAATTTCGCAGTCTCCTCACTATAAGGCTTGGTGAATCCCCAATCCTGTCCGGTGGAGTCGTAATAGTTCAAGTTTGGAAGTTTATCGCTCATACCGAAGTAAACGACCATCGCATATGCTTGTTTCGTGACACGTTCCAAATCGTTGGATGCGCCTGTGGATATTTTTCCCAAGACTAATTCCTCTGCGGCACGTCCTCCTAAAGTAGCGCACATCTCGTCCTGCAATTGCTCGCGGGTGGTGATCTGTCTCTCTTCCGGCAAGTACCATGCCGCACCTAATGCCTTACCACGGGGAACGATTGTCACCTTAACCAGCGGATTGGCATGTTCCAACAACCAACTTAACGTAGCGTGACCGGCCTCATGGTTCGCGATACATTTACGTTCTTCCTCCGTCGTGATCTTCGAACGTTTTTCAAGACCACCGACAATGCGGTCTACCGCATTCATGAAGTCTTCTTTCTGTACGAATTTCTTTCCGTTACGGGCGGCGATCAAAGCGGCCTCATTACAAACATTAGCGATATCAGCACCCGAGAAGCCCGGAGTCTGCCTTGCTAGGAACTCAGCATCTACGCTTTCATCTATCTTGATCGGACGCAAATGCACCCCGAATATCTCTTTACGTTCATTCAAATCCGGTAATTCAACATGGATTTGTCGGTCAAAACGTCCGGCACGCAACAACGCTTTATCCAAAATGTCCGCACGGTTTGTAGCGGCTAAGATAATAACACCACTGTTAGAGCCGAAACCATCCATTTCGGTCAACAACTGGTTCAACGTGTTCTCACGCTCATCGTTGCTATTCATATTCGCGTTCTTCCCACGGGCACGACCTACCGCATCGATCTCATCAATAAAGACGATGCAAGGAGATTTTTCCTTCGCTTGGCGGAATAAGTCACGCACACGGGAGGCGCCTACACCGACAAACATCTCCACGAAATCAGAACCAGACAAGGAGAAAAACGGCACATTAGCTTCTCCGGCAACAGCCTTCGCCAATAATGTCTTACCGGTTCCCGGAGGGCCTACCAATAATGCACCTTTGGGTATCTTACCTCCTAATTCGGTATATTTTTCCGGATTCTTTAAGAAAGAGACGATTTCCTCTACCTCTTGTTTCGCTTCCGCCAATCCGGCGACATCCTTGAATGTCACCTTACGGTCATTATCTTTATCAAAAAGCTGAGCTTTTGCCTTACCAACGCTGAACACGCCACCCGGACCTGCGCCGGTACCACCGGACATACGTCTCATCAAGAACATCCATACACCGATCAATAAGATAATCGGGCCGAATGAAACCAAGAAATTCCAGATAGCGTCATCGCCTTCCTCGAACCGGACTTGTGTATCGATGTGACTATCGGCTACCGCTTTGTCATAGAAATCGGAAAACTTGTCGGCCGACGGGATCTTTACGTATACTTTCGGAGAAACCCCGATTTTAGAAACGTCCATATTCCCAAAGACCTGTTCAGTCTTTCCATTTTTCACTGTAGCCTCCACCAAGTTCTTCTTGTTGTAGACTGTCATTTTATCGAATACGTTTTCCTGCGCTAGTTTCTGGAACTCTGTCCAGCCTAGCTCTTTCGTTCCCGAAGAATCATTTGTCATGTATAGGGCAACAAGCATGATGAAGATCAACCCGTACATCCAATACAAATTAAAGCGGAACATCTTAGGTTTCCCGCTCTTCGGTGTTTTATTAAACATGTCGTTTTTATTTTCCATAAGAGATTATCATCAAATATTTAGACCGGCTTAATCAATGTTAGGTACTTGTATAACCTTCGAGTCTGCCCAAAGGTTCTCCAAGTTATAAAATGCACGTTGTTCCGGCAAGAATATATGTACAAGAACCGTGCCATAATCCATGCCGATCCATTGAGCGCCCTGTGTACCGTCAATAGACAAAGGCTTCTCATTTGCATTCTTGCGTGCGAAATCCCATACGGAATCGGATAAAGCAGAAACTTGGGTAGGAGTGTTTCCCTCACAAATAACCATATATTGACAAATGGCACCAGAAGTCTGGCTTAAATCTACTGTTACAATATTTTTGCCTCTTTTTTCTTGAAGGCCTTCAACAATCGTTTTTACTAATTCTTTTGTTTGATCCATTTATTTCTATTGATATAATTTTCCAAGTCGCAAATATACTTCTTATATTTATTATGTGGGTGATTTCCCTCTATTAATATATGTATATACTTGCAAAATCAAAACAAGCAGGAAAAGAAAAAAGTTTATTAATGAAAAAAAATTACCATATCGTTTGTTTATTTTGAAAAAGTATGTACTTTTGCACTCGCTAACAACAAGAGAGTTGACAAGCTTAATTGAAATTGTTCAATGGTGTAATGGTAGCACAACAGATTCTGGTCCTGTTTGTCCTGGTTCGAATCCAGGTAGAACAACATAAAAAAGCCTCGTTATTCGATAAGAGTAGCGAGGCTTTTTTGTTGTAGATATCATGTTTTTATTTGTAACGAAGCCATTTGGACATCTCCTTTATACTGGGTTTCTTACCATACATGAGAATGCCTACACGGTATATTTTGGCGGAAAACCAAGTGAAACCGATGGATGATATATACAAAAATCCAATGGAAAGTAGTATTTCCCACAAAGGCACCTCGAATGGCACCCGGACCATCATCACGATCGGAGAGGTGAAGGGGATCATGGAGCACCAGAAAGCTAATGGTCCGTCAGGGTTTTCCATGCTATAGATTCCCGCATAGAGGGCGAAAACTAAAAGGAGCGTGACTGGTAGCATGAATTGTTGCGTGTCTTCTTGGCCGTCTACAGCTGATCCGATAGCGGCGAATAAAGAAGAATATAATAAGTAGCCACCTATGAAATAAGCGATAAACAAGATGCCTATCTCGGTGAAGTTAATCGTATGAAGCATCTCTATCCATTCATTTCCATGCTGCTGGGCTGCGATAGCCGTCATGTTAGGGGTTGTGTTAAGTGCCATGCTTGATTGCAAGATCTCGCTTTCCATACCTCCTCCCAAAAAGAAAGTTCCCCCGGTGATGAGAATAAAGGTCATAACCGCCCAAAGGAATACTTGCGTAAGCCCGACAAAACCGATTCCTATAATTTTACCCATCATTAAGTCGAAAGGTTTGACGGACGAGATCATAATCTCAATGATCCGGTTCGTCTTTTCTTCCATAACCCCTTGCATGACCATTCCTCCATAGATTAGGATGAACATATAGATAAGCATGGTGAAAATTACTCCGGTTATGGATGCCACTACGGACGAGGATTGCTTTTCGCTTCCGTCATCCCCCCATTTGATCGTTTGTATGTTGAAATCTACTTTACTTTCTTTTATGATCTCTTGTAGATTGGGGATATTGAATGTTGCCAGTTTGTCACTCTCTATCTGCTTCTTTAATGTCATATTGACGAGTCGGCTCAAATCCGCCGGGATTTGTTTCTTGGAATAGAGGGTTGCGTTTTTCGGATTTTTCTGCAAGTCGTCGGAGATGTTGAGAAATGCGAATATCTCCTTTTCCGACATTTGCCTGTACTTATCCATATCTTTGTCGCCGTTGATAAAACGATAGCTTTCCGTATCCTCGAACAACGGGGCGTATTTGCCGGTGGCGTCGAGTATGGCGACTGTATGAACCTCATCTCCCTTGATGGAAGAGAGCCATAGGGGGACGAACGCAAGTGCAGCGAATAGAAACGGTGTGAGGAACGTGAGCAGGATAAATGACTTTTTACTTACTCTCCGGAGATATTCCCGTTTGATGATTAATCCAATTTTGCTCATACCTTTGATGTGTTTGTACCGGAAACGGTGTTGATAAAAATGTCATTCATAGAAGGGATCTCCTCCGTGAAGGAAAGAATCTCATATTGGGACGCCAGCCGGGTAAGCCAATCGGAGTTACTGATATTTTCTTCCTTGCGTATCCTTAACTCCTCAATACCTCCAGTCTCCTTGCGTACATTTAATATATAGGTATTACTCTTAAACCGTTCCCGTACCTCCTTGACATTGCCGGACAGGACGACCTCAGAGCGATTGATTAAAGCAATCTCGTCACAAATCTCCTCAACGGAGGACATGTTGTGAGTTGAGAATATAATGGTATGTCCGGTCGCCTTCAATTCCAATATCTCTTGTTTAAGGCGATCGGCGTTGACCGGATCGAATCCGCTAAATGGCTCGTCAAAGATCAATAGCTCGGGTTCGTGTATCACGGTAATGATGAACTGTACTTTCTGCTGCATACCTTTCGACAGCTCTTCCAGTTTGCGATTCCACCAAGGCATGATGTCAAATTTCTCGAACCAGCGGGTCAAACGACTGCGTGCCTCTGGGTAGGAGAGACCTTTCAATTGTGCCAGATAGATCGCCTGCTCCCCGACTTTCATCTTTTTATACAACCCTCTCTCTTCCGGCAAGTAACCGATCTGGTAGATGTCTTCCGGGCTGGATTCATGGCCGTTGAAGCGAACGATTCCGCTATCCGGTGCCGTAATCCGGTTGATGATCCGGATCAAGGTCGTCTTGCCCGCCCCGTTAGGCCCCAGTAATCCAAAGATTGTTCCTTGAGGAACTTGGATACTTACCTTGTTCAGCGCCAGATGCCCGGCGTACTGTTTTACCACGTTTTCTGTCTCAAGGAAATTCATAGATGTTTTTTTATTACATTTTTAATACGATACGCTCACCCAGCTCTTTGCAGAGCACGTTCTTGATCTCGTTGAGGTGGGCGTTCTGTTTCATTAAATCAAAGATCAGCTCCATGTCTCCCTTGTTTTGAGCCTCTTTGATTTTCGCTTGGATATCCTTTATCTTATAGAGGATATAGGCATCTTTCATGGAATAGATTTCCCGGGGTACCAAGTAATCCAATTTATCTTCTTCTTGCTCCAGTTCCCTGAACTTCGTATGATATTTACTAAGCTGGTACTTATCGCTGATAAGGTTGGCGGCAAGCCGGCTGATGTTCGGGTCCGGATGGGCAAGGAAATAACGACTGGCCATAAAGCCCTCGTTTTGACAATGTTCAGCAGCTTCGTCCAGCATTTGTTTGAAGGCTGGCGTATAAAACGTAAGGTCATCACGTTCCAGATCGAAACGGATATAATCGGCGACCCTCATGATGACATGCTCGTTGGTCTCCTCATCTACGTAGTCATAGAGGACACGTTCGCCATATCGTACGATATAGCGCAGAAGAGCCAACTCATAAGCCTCAAAAGGAGAACGTTTCGGTTGGACCTGTATGTTGGGAGCCGTCGGAACCTCGTAGGGAGGAGTAGGGGGCGGACCCGCTTCCTCTTCCGGAATATAGTCCTCGGGCGGTGGAGGCGGAATATTTTCCGGAGGAAGGGTATTCGCCTCTTCCGGTGTATACGGTTGGTAGCCGGGGAAATCCGGATACTCAGGGATTGTATTGGCTGGAGGTTGAACGGGCGGTGTATTCCTTGCGGATTTAGCCGCTTGGTTCTCTTCCTTGTTGAGACGGATCTTATTGACCTCGTTGAGTAAGACTTGCTCGTCTATCTCCATGGTCGTACTACATTCCCGGATATACACGGAGCGAGCGATATTATCAGGTATGATCGCTACCGTACGGATAATATCCGAGATCAGGGCGGAACGTTTGATCGGATCACCCCCCGCTTCCGCCAATAACAACTTCGTCTTGAAACGGATGAAATCTGTCTCGTTCTGGCTGATAAACTCTGCGAACTCGCTTGCGCTATGGCTGCGGGCAAACGAGTCCGGATCTTCTCCCGCCGGAAGAAGCACGACCTTGACGTTCATCCCTTCTTCCAATAACATATCGATACCCCGGAGAGCCGCTTTGATTCCGGCGGCGTCTCCATCGTATAATACCGTGATATTATTCGTGAAACGATGTATGAGCCGGATTTGCCCTTGCGTGAGCGCCGTACCCGAGGAGGCAACCACGTTTTCTACGCCCACTTGGTGCATACCGATCACGTCCATATATCCTTCCACCAAGAAACAGCGATCCTGTTTCATGATTGCTTGCTTGGCGAAATAGATGCCGTAAAGCTCGTTGCTTTTATGATAAATCTCGCTTTCGGGGGAGTTTACGTACTTCGCGGTCTTCTCGTCCTTTTTCAATACACGTCCGCCGAATGCCACGACCTTTCCGCTTAACGTATGGACGGGAAAGATAACACGTCCTCGAAAACGATCGTTCACGTTTCCGTTATCATAAGCGATAACTAAACCGGTTTTCTCGAGGAATTCCTTTTTATAACCTGCTTTTATAGCGGTTTTGTATAAAGCATCCCGCTGGTCCAAGCTATACCCAAGTTGGAATTTACGGATGATATCTTCCCTCAATCCTCGCTCGGCAAAGTAACGCATACCTACGCTTTTCCCTTCAACATGCTCATGTAATAAAGTAGAGAAGTATTGTCCCGCCCAACTATTGACGATAAGCATACTTTCCCGGTCGCTACGGATTTGTTTCTCTTTCTCGGTAAGTTCCCGTTCCTGTATCTCTATATTGTATTTTTTCGCCAAAAAGCGTAAAGCGTCGAAATAGCTGAGTTGCTCATGCTTCATGATGAAGTGAACGGCGGTTCCACCTTCTCCGCAAGCGAAACACTTACAGATATTCTTTGAGGGGGATACGTAAAAAGACGGTGATTTGTCCGAATGAAATGGGCATAATCCTACATAGTTGATCCCTCGTTTCCGAAGAGTCACGAATTCAGAGACAACATCCACGATGTTTGCCGCATCCAATATTCGGTCTATGGTAGGTTGATCGATCATTTTAAATTACTCCTTTTTTAGCGAACACAAATGTAGTGAAAAATAACTAAACACAAACAAGGCTTGATGTTTGCTTGTGTTTAGTTATTTTTCCCTATATTTGCAGCGTGAAACGAATGCTACTCGCCAAGTACGCCTTCCAACTTATAAGACTATATTTTGTAACTGATTGGATATTAATAGAATATACATCCTTTCAGGACTAGAAGAATTATCCATCATCCTGTGGAACATCCTTTGACAGACAATTGGTTCGTATTGCGAGACTTGACCCGTCCCAATGCTAAACGCCCGGCCTATAGGTTGCTGGAGGAAAAGGGCATAGAGGTTTTCACTCCTATGCGTTGGCAGTTGGTCGAGAGGAAGGGTAAGCGGATTCGTGAGGAGGTTCCTCTTCTGCACGATTTACTTTTTGCCCATACTACCTGTGCGTGTATGGATCCAATCGTAGAAGAGATCAGTACCCTCCAATATCGTTATTTGCGTGGTGGCTACCGTAAGCCGATGACGGTAGGCCATGCGGAGATGAACCGTTTTATCCGTGCTGTCCATTCCGATGATTCCCCGCGTTATTTCTTGGTTGAAGAATTAACTCCAGCGATGTACGGTCGCATGATCCGCATCGAGGGTGGCCCATTGGATGGCTACGAGGGACGTTTACTCTCTATACGAGGGGCCCGTGTGAAACGTTTGATCGTGGAGATCCCCGGTCTGTTGGTCGCCGCTGTGGAGGTCGATCCTGAATATATTCGATTATTATAACATATATTGACATGATACAGATTTACTTCACACGCAATTAACAATTAAAAGAACGTGTGTAAGATGTCAAACAAAGCAAGAGAACGTAAAAGTTACAGCCAGGATTTCAAGCTCCGTATGCTGAAGGAGTATTATGAGAGTGGCTCAACCAAGTACAGCCTATGTAAGAAATATTCGGTTGATTACGTGACATTTAGTCGCTGGGAACGTTATTTTGAGTCAAAAACGCTATCTTTACCGTCCGATCTGACAGAGTTAGAGCATCAGGTATATATGGCACGAAAGAAATCCGAATCATCCAAGGCGACCGGTCCCCAAACGGAGAGCGAGAGGCTCCGGGAGGAGAACTTGTGCCTACACAAGGCGTTGGCCTACTCAGAGTTGCGCAATGAGGCTCTGCATGAGCTTCTTAAGATCGGGCGGGAACAATATGGCATCGACCTGCTAAAAAAAGCTGGCGCCAAGCGGTAGACAACCTTCGGCTCAGGCATCCCAAGGAATCGATCGGTAGCCTGAGCGGGCTGTTTGGCAAGACAAGAGAAGGTTATTACTCCGTGAGCAAGGAGAAATGCATGTGCAGGGAATTGTCAGAGAAAGAGATACTTGACACCGTGAGGGATATCCGGCATGAGGCTCCGGGCATCGGGGCGTACAAGCTGTACCTGATGTTCAAGGAACTCTATCCGGACGAGATGCGTGGCCGGGATTGGTTCTACGGGCTGATGCATGAGTCACACCTGATGCTGAAGCCCGGGAAGCGCCGTCACACGACAAGCTCCAACCATCCTTACAGGAAGTACAAGAACATGATCAAGGGATTGACCGTCAACAGGATCAACCAATTGTGGGTGGCCGACATCACCTATATCGACACCGATGAGGGCGTGGCCTACCTGCATCTCCTGACGGACGCGTTCACGCATGAGATCATAGGCTGGATCCTATCCGACAGCCTTGTCGCCTCCAATACCGTGACGGCTCTGGACATGGGTATCTCGCACGTGTCACCCCTAGGGTTCGATGGACTGATCCACCACTCCGACCGCGGCGTTCAATATTGTTGTAATCAATATATTGATCGTCTACAGGCCATTAAAGCCACGATCAGCATGACGGAGGACTACAAGCCTACCGATAACGCGATCGCCGAGCGGGTCAACGGCATCATCAAGCAGGAATGGCTCTACAGGATGAAACGCCCCCCGGACGTGGTGGCCGCAAGGGATTTGTTGGCGAGGATCATAGACTTCTACAACAATAGGAGACCGCATAGGAGCAACAGGGACATGCTCCCACCAGTCAGGTTCCGAGAAGCTCTGACTTGTATGTGATCGCTCAATGGAGGCTTCGCGCCTCCAGCCGCGAGGCTTCCTCCGCAGTGGTTTTTTCATGGTTGTTTTGCATGGAAAAAGAAAAACGGTATTTTTGCCGC
>OMCT01001518.1_pt1 | contig 13781 bp, 10 predicted proteins | sample 1674301 | NCBI WGS metagenome assembly OMCT01 (sample SAMEA103958158, study PRJEB25191) | human gut metagenome
GTCGGCATTTACGCCTGCAAATCTCAATTTAATATCCCCGATTCCACCGCAGAAAACAAAAAACAGCAGCCGCTTCGCTTTTGAAACGGCTGCCGTAATTATTCTGTTATATCGGATATCAGATGTAATCCTTGACTATGTCATAGAGACCGGTGTCAACGTAGTTGCCCTCGCTCCTGACGGCCGCGCCCCATTTGCGGGCTATTGTGTCGAAATCGTCGTTCTTTATGTCTGCGCGCTCGAAGCCCGGCTTGCTGCCGATTATATACCAGTCGGAGGTGTCTGCTCCGTGGCCGCAGCCCTTATATGACCAGATAGTCCAGCTGAAGTTTGAGCTGTTGAACAGCGTGAGCACGTGATCCCATGTGGCGCTGCCCATGGGCTTGAACTCGCCGACATAGAGCGGAACATTGTAGGGATAGAGCTTTGCAAAGAAGACGAGAAGGCTGTACATGAAGTTGCTTGTGTCATAGAAATGAAGCTGATAGACAACGTTAGTCCAGCCGATGAACCACGGCGCGGGGAGATTATAAAGTCTCCAGATGCCCTCCATGGTCATTATGTGATCCTTGTCAACCTCGCGTATGGCCTTGTAGAGGCGGTTGTAGACGGAGATTGTGACAAGGTTGTTCTTCTGAAGATATGAGTTTACGTCGCAGTTGGGCTCGTTGAGCAGGTCGTACATAGCGACTGCGGGATTGCCGCTGAAGCGCTCGGCGATTGCAACCCAAAGCTCAATTGTGAGCTTTCTCCATTCCTCGGCCTGCTTAGTCAGCTTGAAAAGGCCGCTGTCGCCGATTTTGCCGCAGTGATCCTTATTGTTCTGATATCCGGGTGCGCCGTGGAGATCGAGAATAACATAGAGGCCGCGCTTAGCGCATTCGGAAACGACCCAGTCGAGACGGCTGAAATCCCATTCGCCGTTTTTGTCAAGGATTTTTGTACCCTTGTCGTCATAGTAGAAGTTGCGGAACCAGAACGGAACGCGCACGCAGTTGAAGCCGAGCTCAACTATCTTGTCGAGGTCGTATTCGGTTATCCAGTTGTCCTCGTAGATGTTGATGAGCTCGTATGCCTTCTCAACACCTAAACGGTGAGGGTGTTGAGGGTCGAGATGTTGTCCTCGGAGTTCGAGATGGGGGACATCCATGTCTCGTGGATGAGCCATGTGCCGAGATTAACTCCGCGGAGAATGACCTCTTCGCCGCGCTTATTGTAGATTTTCTTTCCCTTTGTGTGCAGCATATCTTCGTCGGTTATCGCGCCGCGTTTTTCGGCGGCCTTTTCGCCGTTGTCGGCGTATACCGGCAGACAGATTGCGCTTAGTGCGAGCACAAGGCAAAGAACCATGCTTAAAACTTTTGAAAAAGTATGCTTTTTCATTTCCTTATCCTCCTGAAAAAATGAACTATCAGTGAATTTATAATAGCATTTTTTAGCGTATTTTACAATAAATACTTTCAAGTTTATATATTGTTTATAAATCTTAAAAAGAATACAACTATGCCTGATGCGGCATTGTCCACAAAAAAATCCGAGAACATTGATGAAAACGCCGAATTTCCTCAAAAGCCTTGCCTTATTTCGGCTGTTTGTATATACTAAAGTAAAGTTAGTAATTAAAAGGAGAGCATTATGGAGCGTATAGTTACCGAAAAAAGAAGCTTTGTCGATGAATACGGCAGAGAGCGTATCTTCTACGGCGTCAATATCGTAGATAAGCGCAAAAACAGCGAGGACAACAAGTTCGGCTTCAATATCGACGATAAACTGCTCGACGAGATGACCTCGCGCGGACTCAATCTTATCCGCCTCGGCACCACCTGGAGCATGATCGAGCCCGAGCCCGGCAGCTACAACGACGAGTATCTCGACGATATGTACCGCATCTTCGATCTCTGCGCCGCTCACGGTGTCTATATACTCTTTGATATGCATCAGGATCTCTATTCTCCGCGCTGCTACGGAGACGGAGCACCCGATTGGGCGACTATAACCGACCAGTACGATCCAAAAGAGCCCAAGCTTGTCTGGGCTGCCGGCTATTTCTGGGGCAAGGCGACTCAGCGCGCGTTCGATAATTTCTGGAACAACCGCGAATATAACGGCAAGGGTCTTATCGATTATTTTGCCGCCATGTGGCAGCACGTCGCGGCTCGCTTTGCGGATCATCCCGCACTCTTCGGCTTTGATATGCTCAATGAGCCTTTCCTCGGCTCTGACGGCGGCAAGCTCTTCAAGAAGCTTATCTCCACCGCTGTCGGCACCGTTATCGGCGACAAGCGCGTCAAGTGCTTCAAGCTCGTCGGTGATTTTCTCAACAAACAGAGACGCGACGAGGTCAAATATCTCGAGCAGATAACCGGCGATGTCCTCAAGGATGTCACGCGCAAAGCCGGATATGAATATGTCAGAAAGTTCGATATCGAGAAGTATTCTCCGTTTATCAACAAAGTTTCAACCGCTATCCGCGAGGTTACCGACAAGGGCATACTCGTCATGGAGAACTGCTATTGGTCGAACACCTGCATCCCGTGCTCGACTCCCGCTATAGAAGTCAACGGCAAGCGCGAGAAGAATTTCTGCTTCACTCCTCACGGCTACGATTTTATGGTCGATACCCCGCAGTACAAGTATGCGAGCAACGACAGAGTCAGAGCCATATTCGAGGAGCATGTCAGAACTCAGGACAGACTCGATGCACCCGTGCTTGTAGGCGAGTGGGGCGGCTTCGGCGGCGAGGGTGAGGATTGGCTCCCGCATATCGAGTTCCTCGTCAACTTCTTCGAGCAGCACAAGTGGGGCTTCACTTATTGGCACTATGTTGACGATATGTTCAACAGCCCGCTGATGAAAGTTCTCAGCCGTCCTTATCCCGTCGCTGTCAGCGGCAGACTCGTTTCATACGGCTTTGATCAGTCTGCTCAGGAGTTCAATCTCAGCTACGAGGGCGACGGCGAGTGCGCCGCTCCGACGGAGATTTATATACATAAGCCCGCAAAGACCGTCGAGGGCTGCGAGTATGAGCTCGAATCTGTCGGCGAAAACGGCGCGGCAAAGCTTGTTGTCAAGCCCGTTTCCGGCACTGTCAATGTCAAGATAACTTTTTAAAATACTGATATAACAACAAAAGCTGTCGGTTTTCCCGGCAGCTTTTGTCGTTATTTTCAGTTCTGTTCGTCTCCGAACTTGTCCTCATATGCCTTGATGCACTTGCTGACTATATCTATCGCAACATCGCGCCCGCAGAGCTCCTTGACTATCGTCTCCTTGCCCTCGAGCATTTTGTATACGCTGAAGAAGTGCATTATCTCGTCGAGAATGTGTCTCGGCAGGCTGTTGACATCTCTGTATGCGTTGTAGTTCGGGTCGCGGTCGGGGATGGCGATTATCTTCTCGTCGATAGACTGGCTGTCGATCATCTTGATAACGCCTATCGGATAGCATTTTACGAGCGTCATCGGCAGTATCGCCTCGCTGCACAGCACGAGAACATCGAGCGGGTCGTTGTCGTCGGCGTATGTGCGCGGGATGAAGCCGTAGTTTGCAGGGTAGTGGGTCGAGGTGTAGAGAACGCGGTCAAGCTTGAGCATGCCGGTCTCCTTGTCCATCTCGTATTTGTTCTTGCCGCCCTTGGATATCTCAATGCAGGCGACAAAGTCGTCGCTCTTTATTCTCTCCGGAGCTATGTCGTGCCATATGTTCATCATGGTTCTTTTCCTCCTGTCCTTTCTTCTTTCTTCTTATTATATATCCTGCGCGGCTTCAAATCAATATTATAATGATAATTTGCCTCGCTTTTGAATCCGTCTTGAAAAAAGCGGAGCGATATAATATAATATCGGAGGAACGGAGTGAGGTCTTTGAAAAAAAGCGGAAAATACGATTTGCAGAAACTGAAAAAGGATGCCCTCGGCTCGCTGACCGCGGTCGGCTGGATATTCCCGCTCGCGCTTGCCTTCGGCAGCAATTCGCCGTTCGGCGCAGCGGCAGGACTTGTCGGTGCAATAGCGGCGTGCATTATAGGCTCGGGCAGCCGGGACAGAATTCCGACGCCACATGTTGAGGTGTTCGCGATACTTATCTATGCGGCAAATACGATCGGCGTCCCCGGCGCGATGCTCTCCTGCATTATTGCGGGTATGCTCCTGCTCTTTGTCGCAACTATTCAGTTCAATAAATCTTTCTTCAAGATACCTCCCGCGGCTCTCGGCGCGGTAACTTTTATTGTCGCCGCCGTGCTGTGCATAATTCAGGTCAACTACTATTTCGGCATAGGCGTCCCGGCGGGTTCCGCTTTTGAGACCCTCGTCGCTTATCGCTCATACGGCTTCCACTCAAATTGGCGCGGCGTGCTCTACGGCACGATAACCCTCGTCATAATGATAACCTATCCGATAAAGTTCAAAAAACTCAGCCGCAAAGTTCCCGCACCCGCTGTCGCACTTGTGCTGACAACCGTGCTCAATCTCTTCCTCAATCCTGTTGCGGAGCGCACCGCCATAGACGAGGTCGGCAGTTTTGCTTCTACACCGAGCTTTCTGCTTGTCGGCGATATCAGCATTTTTGATGTCACTCCCGAGAAGCTTCTCCCGTCGTTTATATATGCGTGGGCGCTTGTGGTCGTCCTTGTTGCCGATACGCTGATGAAAGAAAATCAGCTCTCGGTTGTCCGCAGCTCGCTCGCGTTCAAGGGCTTGAGATCGATAATCTGCCCGGTATGCGACGGAATGACGGTCGGCGATGAAAGCTCCGAGGGCGAGACCCGAATGACCGGAATCTTTGCTGCAGTTATTATGATTGTGCTCTCGATTCTTGCCCATCCCGTGATAATGCGTGTGCCGACTGCGACTCTCGCCGTTATAATCATCTGCACCGCGTGGAAGAAAGTCCGCTTCAAAGTTATCAAAACTGCGTTCAAGAGCAGCAAAAAGGTGTTTGCCATATTGCTCTTCGCCGCAATGGTCGTGGTGGGTATCTTCTGGGATATGGTCGTTGTTATCGATATAGTCTCGATAGGCGCGCTCATCTATTGCTTCAAACGCCGCCGCAAGGTCAGAAAGAAAGCCGAACGCCTCGCGGATATGCGCGAAAAGTCGGAATAAAATTTAAAGCATCCGTGATTTTTTTTCATCGTGGATGCTTTTTCCTATTCACTCAGCGGCAGTGTAACCGTTATGCGCGTGCCCTTGTTCTCCTCGCTCTCTATAGAGACCGTGCCGCCGTGATACTGCACTGCATGCTTGACTATCGACAGTCCGAGCCCCGTGCCGCCGGTCGCCTTTGAATGGCTCTTGTCGACCCGGTAAAACCGCTCGAAAATCCTTGCCTGATGCTTCGGCGCTATGCCTATTCCCGTGTCCGAAACAGTGAGCTTCGCCGCGCCGCCGACACTATCTATATTTATGTCAACCTGTCCGCCCTCGCGGTTATATTTTATCGCGTTGTCGCAGAGGTTGTATATCACTTCGTAGAGCAGTCTTGAAACGCCGAAAACATATGCTTCGTTTCCGCCGACGCTAAGCGTTACATTTTTCTTCTTTGCCGCGTCTCCGAGGTCTTCGGCGATTTCCTGCGACAGCGAGAGAAGTCCGATTCTTTCGTGCGGCATCTCGTCGCCCTCGTCGAGCTGGGACAGGCGGATGATATCCTCCACCAGCGTTACCATGCGGGAGGCCTCGTCGTGGATATGGCCCACAAAGCGGGGCATATCCTCCGGCTTCACCATGCCGCTCTGGATCAGCTCGGCGCTGCCCACGATGCCCTGCAGGGGGGTCTTCAGTTCGTGGGAGACGTTGGCGGTGAACTCCCGGCGGTTGCGCTCGGCGTACTCCTGCTCCGTCACGTCGAAGGTCAGCAGCACCGTACCCACCGTCTCGCCGCCGGACTGGATGCGGCTCGCATCCAGCTGGTACTCCCGGCCATTGCGCTGGCAGCGCAGTTGGCTGTGGCCCTCCTTCCGGGCCGTCTCCAGTGCAAGGCTCAGCTCATGGCTGCGGTCCACCGTCAGGAAGTCCCGGCCCACGCAGCCGTCGTCCGCCTGAAAGAGCCTGCAGGCGGCGTGGTTGATGCTGAGCACCGTCCCTTTCTCGTCCAGCAGTACCAGACCCTCCTGCATACTGCCGGTGATCTGGGTGAACTCATCGGTCTTTTGCCGCAGGGTCCGCAGCTGGGCGTCGATCTCCTTGTGCTGGTAGTTGATGCGGCTCAGGAGAGGGGCCAGCTCCTCGTAGGCGTCGTTTTCCAGCGGGTGCTCCAGATCCAACCGGTTCAGGGGATCCACGATACGGCGGGACAGCCGCCCGGCCATGAGTCCGGCGAAGATCAGCGCCGCCGCCAGCGGCAGCAGGGTGCTGAGCACCTTGCCGGCCTCGGTAACGTGCACAAGGCTGGTGGTCACCAGCACGGTATAGCTGCCGTCGGCGGTAATGCGCCCTACCAATAGCTGCGCCGAGCCGGAGAGTCGGGGCGGGTTGAGCGTCTGCACAAAGCTGCCCACACTGCGGCACTTGCGGCGCATGGCAAGGGCAGTGGCAATGATCTTATCGTTGTTGGCAGAGTCTGAAAGATAGGTGCCGTGCAGGTTGCAGAAGGACTGGTTCTCGATCTTATAAATGGTGTGCAGGGTGGTGTCCGAGATATCCACGCAGAAACTGTTCAAAGAACCTTTGGTGTACAGTTCCAGCGTGAGCTTATCAAAAAAATCACTGTTGACCGCAAGCTGCCCAAAAGACCAGCTGGACAGCACCTTGCCCTCGGCAATGGCATCGTCCAGCCGCTCCACGATGCTGTCGGCCTGATTGGTAAGCTGGGTCTCGATGTGTTTGGTGTACAAAGGCTCCAGCAGCTGGGTGGACAGCAGCCAGAACAACCCCAGCAGAAACAGGCAGATGAAGCACAAAAACCACATCAGCTGTCCGCGGATGCCAAGGGTATGCCGTGCTTTGGTGGTTTGCCGCATGCTCCGCACGCTCCTTCAGTCAACGGGCGGCATCGGGGTCGAACTTATAGCCGATGCCCCATACCGTAGCAATGTAGCTGCGGCATTTGCCCAGATGGCCGCGCAGCATCTTCACATGGGTGTCCACGGTGCGGTCCTCGCCGAAGTAGTCGTAGTTCCACACCTTCTGCAGGATCTTTTCCCGGCTCAGGGCAATGCCCTTGTTGGAGGCCAGAAATACCAGCAGATCAAACTCCTTGGGGGTCAGGGCGACTTCCTCGCCGGATACCCGCACGGTATGGCTGGCAGTGTCGATGGTCAATTCGCCAAAGGTCATGGTGTCGGCGGCCTCGGTGGGGCGGGGCATGGTGCGGTTCAGCACTGCGCGCACCCGCGCCACAAGCTCCCGGGGGGAGAAGGGCTTTACCACATAGTCGTCCGCGCCGCTTTCCAGCCCGGCAAGCTTATCGTATTCCTCGCCCCGGGCGGTCAGGATGATGACCGGGGTGTTGATGTGGCGGGCGCGCATCTCCCGCAGGCAGGTCATGCCGTCCATAAAGGGCATCATCAGGTCTAAGATCACCAGATCAAACCCGCCGCCGGACAGCTGTGCCAGCGCCGCAGAGCCGTCCCCGGCTTCCTCGCAGATGTAACCGGCATATTGCAGATGCTCGTGGATCAGCTCCCGGATGCGGGGCTCATCATCAACGATCAGGATCTTTGCCATAAAACAGGACTCCTCCTATCATAGTTCAATATACAACTCTATTCTAAAGCAAGAATTGGAAAAAGCTGTGAATTTTAAGTGAATGCTTTGGAAAAACAAAACCGTCTGCACCCAGTATACCACACCGGGCGGCGGGGCGGCAATCTTTTTGCGGGAATACGCGGCAAAATGCGCCGGGGAAACTTGACAAAAAAACAGGGCCTTTTGTAAAATAAGGTCGTAGAGAGCAGAGCACTTGCGACAAAACAGGAGAAACAGGCATGAGCATCCCCAAGATCATCCACTACTGCTGGTTCGGCGGCGGGCCCATCAGCCCGGAGAGCCGGAAATGTATCGAAAGCTGGAAAAAATACTGCCCGGATTACAAGATCATCGAATGGAACGAGCAGAACTTTGAGATCAGCCAAAACCGCTACGCGCAGCAGGCCTACGAAGCAAAGAAATATGCCTTTGTGTCGGACTATGTGCGGCTGGCGGTGCTGTACCGGTACGGCGGCATCTATCTGGACACGGACGTGGAACTGGTGCGCCCGCTGGACGAACTGCTGGAGCACAAGGGCTTTATCAGCATGGAGCACAGTGCGCCCTCGCCCTACGGCCGCACGCTGCTGGTGAATACCGGCTCCGGCGTGGGCGCAGAGCCGGGCTGCGAGATGATCGGCAAAATGCTGGCGGCCTACCGCAATGCCGCTTTTATTCAGGAGACCGGCGAGCCGGATCTGCGCACCTGCACCCAGCGGGATACCCCGCTGTTTACCAAGGCCGGTTTGCAGCAGAAAGACGAGCAGCAGGAACTGGACGGCTTTCTGGTGCTGCCCACCGACTGCTTTTCCCCCTTTGATTATGTGACCGAGCGGATGCACCGGACCCCGCGCACCTTCGGCATCCACTACTATCAGGGCAGCTGGCAAAGCGGCGACAAGGCAAACCGCTGGCGCAAGCGCTTCAAGTGCACCAAAGTCGGGCGCTGGTGTATGTGGCTGCGGCAGTGTTCGCCCCGCTGGCTGCGGGAAAAACGGCGCAGCCTGCATAACCGCTGCCGCCTGCAATGGAAAAAATGGTTCGGCTGCCGCGGGCTGCAATTTGGCCGCTGCATCCTGCTGGACAAAGAGCTCAAGCTGCAGCTGAACAGCGGCTCCCGGGTGACGCTGGGCGACCGGGTGGAGAGCGATGGGCGGGTGTTTATCACCACCGGCTATTCCAGCCAGCTGAACATCGGCAGCGGGGTCTACTTCAACGACGGCGCGGTCATCAGCTGCCTTGGAAAGATCGACATCGGCGAAAACACCCTTTTCGGCCCCGGGGTGAAGATCTTTGATAACAACCACCGCTTCAGCCGGGAGGAAGGGGTCAGCCGGGAATGCACGGCGGGCTGCATCACCGTGGGGCGCAGCTGCTGGATCGCCTCGGACGTGGTGCTGCTCAAGGGCACGGACATCGGGGACAACTGCGTCATCGGCGCGGGCTGTATTATCCGGGGCAAAGTGCCCGCCGGTTCCCTCGTGACCCGCAGCGGGGAGCAGACCACCCGGCCAATCGAGACAAGATAAGGCATCCCCTCTCGTAAAGATGTGTTCATCGCGGCCCGTAGGCCGCGATGAACACTCAAATTTAAAAAAATCATTCCGCTGCGCATGGCCAGAGCAACGCGGAGGCCATCTGAAATCGTTGTTCTTAGAGGAACTGCTGCACGATGCTGTGCGGCAGTTCTTTTTTGTCCCGCTTGCCCTTTTTGCGCAGGAATGCTATACTTTAGCGATAAAGGACAGTGTACTGTCCGCAGGTTTTTCGGAGATAAGGAAAAGCGCTTATGCGAATCGGACTGATCGAATTTTTGCTCATACTGGCCATTGCGTCCCTCACGGTTGGGCCGCGGGTGGCCTTGTTCGTGGACCGGTGGATGCGGCGTGCCAACCGCGCCAACGCCATGGCGGCGCGCCGCCGGGCAGAGTATGCCGCCCAGATGGCCGCAGAACGGGACGCCATGCTCAAGCGGTTCCGCACCGCCAGCACCGTGTTCGGGGTGGGCATTTTGCTGGTGCTGGTGTATGCGCTGGGCTTCCGCCCCATCGACACCCCGCCGCAGACCTATAAAGCCCCCGACCTCCGGCAGGAGACGGGCGCGATGCAGACGGCAGTTTCCACCGACCGCAAGACCCGGCTGGAGCTGGGGGAGTATCAGGGCGTGGACTGCATCCGCGCCAAGGACGGCCTGTTGTATGCCGCCGCATGGAACGGTGCTGCGCTGAAAAAACGCACCAGCGACCTTGTGCGCACCGATGGCGGGAACGCTGCCGCCATCCTGAGCGTGGAGGGCGAGCTGACCGGCTTTGCCTTTGATGCCGCCGGGGATGTGTGGCTGACCCAGCTGACCACCGCTGGGGGTACCCTCTGCCGTGCAAAGCACGACAGCTGGGGTGCGGCGGTGGAGCAGGTGGTCACCCAGCTGGACGGTGCGCCGCTGGGGGCGGTATCTGCCGTGGAGGTAAGCCCGGCGGGTAAGGTGTACTTTGCAGTGGCAGCGGCGGCAGGCGCGGAGAACGGGCTGGAAAGCGCTCTGCGCACCGAGCTGCTGGCGCACACCGCCACTGGCTGCGTGTATGTGTACGACCCCGCCGCCCGCACAGTGGAAAAGGTGCTGGGCGGGGTGGCAGGTGCTGCCGGTCTGGCGCTCAGCCCGGACGGCAGCACCCTGTATGTCTCCGACCTTGGCAGCCGCTGCATTTGGGCGGTGGACGCCGCTGCCCGGGAGCTGACCGCCGGGGGACGGGGCTGCACCGCTGCCTTTGCCGGTCTGCCGGGCTATCCCGGAGCGCTGGCTGTGGACACGGACGGCACGCTGTACATCAGCTACCGCTGGGCGCGCAGCGGCTGGCTGGAAAAGAACGCGGACAGCACCCTGCTGCGGGGCATTGCCCTGCGGGCGGGGCAGAATACGCAGGAGCGGCTGTTCCGGTGCACCGCAGATGCCCCCTGCGCCGAGGCGGTAAGCCTTGCAACAGGGGCTTGGGAGCAGACCTTTACCGGTCTTGTACAGGACAGCTGTGCGGCGGTGTGTCCGGTGGAAAGCAAAGTATATTTCGGTGCGGCAGGGGCAGACAGCCTGCTGGCTGCAAACCGATAAGTGAGGTGTTTTTTGTATGACCGAAGCATTTGCAAAACAGATCGAGACCGAGGCACGGCAGGCTATGACCGAGCTGGTGGCTGCGGCAAAGCTGAAAAAGGGAGATGTGCTCGTGGTGGGCTGCTCTTCCAGTGAGATGGTGGGCGGTCACATCGGCAAGGATTCCAGCATAGAAGCCGCCCGGGCACTGTACGCGGGCGCTGCGCCGGTGCTGGCGGAAAAAGGCATCTGGCTGGCAGCGCAGTGCTGCGAGCACCTGAACCGCGCCCTTATCCTTGAGCGGGAAGCCGCAGAAAAATACGGCTGGGAGGAAGTGTGCGTCGTGCCCCGTCCCCATGCGGGCGGCAGCTGGGCCACTACCTGCTGGAAAAACTTCAAAGACCCGGTGGCGGTGGAGGAGATCCGCGCCAACGCGGGCATGGATATCGGCGGCACCCTGATCGGGATGCATCTGAAGCGGGTGGCAGTGCCGGTGCGGCTGAGCCTTAATAAGATCGGCGAAGCAAACATTCTGTGTGCCTACACCCGCCCGAAACTGATCGGCGGCGAGCGTGCCCGCTATACCGAGGAGGACTGAGCCAGATGGCAGAAAAAACGTTGGAAGAGATGCGGCAGGCCGTGGCCGAGATCCGGGAAAAGATGGCAGCCGCCGCCCGGGAAGCCGGGCGTGACCCGGCAGCGGTGCAGCTGTGCGCCGCCTGCAAGACCCGCACGGCGCAGACCATTGCAGCCAGTGCGGCTTTGCCCATTGATGTGTTTGGCGAGAACCATGTGCAGGAACTGTGCGCAAACTACGATGCCGGAGCTTACTGCGGCAAGCCCAGCCATTTTATCGGCCATTTGCAGACCAATAAGATCAAAAAGGTGCTGGGGCGGGCAAGCCTGATCCAGAGCGTGGACAGTGAGCATCTGCTGCTGGCCATCGAGAAGGAAGCCGCCAAGGCCGGCATCGTGCAGGACATTTTGCTGGAAGTGAACATCGGCGGGGAAGAGAGCAAGACCGGCGCTGCGCCGGAGCTGCTCTGGCCGCTGCTGGATACCGCCGCTGCACAACAGCATATCCGGGTCAAGGGTCTGATGGCAATCCCGCCCGTGAACGATGACGATGCCCAGAACCGCCGGTATCTGGCGCAGGTGTATCAGCTGTTCGTCCGGGCAGGGGAGCGGGGCTACCACAATGTGGAGATGCAGACCCTTTCCATGGGCATGAGCGGCGATTTTGAGAACGCTATCCGGGAGGGCGCTACCCTTGTGCGCATCGGTACCGCCATCTACGGCGCGCGGGATTACAGCAAAAAGTAACGATAAAAACGGAGGAACCATGCCGAAAACCAAAACCAACGACCCCGGGGCGCACCACGCAAGCAGCGGTGCGCTGATCCGGCGTTTTCTGCCGTATCTGGCAAACTATAAGATGGTGCTGTGCCTTGATCTGTTCTGCGCGGCACTGACCACCCTGTGCGATATCGTGCTGCCCAAGATCATGAGCATCATCACCAACTCTGCCATGGGGGTGGGCATCACCCTGACGGCAGGCATCGTGCTGAAGCTGGCGGCACTCTACTTTGTGCTGCGCATTATCGACGGCGCAGCCAGCTACTATATGTCCAGCATCGGTCATATCATGGGCGTGCATATTGAAACGGATATGCGCCGGGATGCCTTTGACCATCTTTTGCAGCTGGATCACACCTACTACAACAACACTAAGGTGGGCACCATCATGGGGCGCATCACGAACGACCTGTTCGATGTGACCGAGTTCGCCCACCACTGCCCGGAGGAGTTTTTCATCGCGGGCATCAAGATCGTGGCGTCCTTTGTCATTTTGTGCCGCGCCAGCATCCCGCTGACCTTGGCAGTGTTTGCCTGTGTGCCGCTGATGGGCGTGGTGTCGGTGTACCTGAACGGCCGTCTGCGGGCGCGGTTTCGCCAGCAGCGCGTCCAGATCGGCGAGCTGAACTCCACCATCGAGGACAGCCTGCTGGGACAGGGCGTGGTCAAGGCCTTTGCCGCCGAGGACGAGGAGCGGGAAAAGTTTGCCAAGGGCAACCGCGCCTTTGAGCAGATCAAGACCCTTGGCTACTACGCCATGGGCGCCTTCAACACCTCCACCCGCCTGTTTGACGGGTTGATGTATCTGGTGGTCATTCTGGCGGGCGGTCTGTCGCTGGTGTACGGCAAGATCACCGCTGGCGACCTTGTGGCCTATATGCTCTACGTCACCACTCTTATCGCCACCATCCGGCGCATCGTGGAGTTTGCCGAGCAGTTCCAGCGCGGCATGACCGGCATCGAGCGCTTTGCCGAGATCATGGACACCCCGGTTGCCATCAAGGACGCCCCGGACGCCGTGCCATTGCAGCCCGGCCCCGGCGAGATACGGTTCGAGAAGGTATGCTTTGAGTACCCGGACGACCACAACAAGGTGCTGCACGACGTCAGCTTGGACATCCGCGCCGGGGAGCGTCTGGCGCTGGTGGGTGCCTCCGGCGGCGGCAAAACTACCCTGTGCAACCTGATCCCCCGCTTTTACGAGGTGACCAGCGGCCGCATCCTCATTGACGGGCAGGACATCCGCCGGGTCACCCTGAAGAGCCTGCGGCAGGATATCGGTATCGTACAGCAGGACGTGTACCTGTTCAGCGGCACGGTGGCGCAGAACATCGCCTACGGCAAGCCCGGCGCTACCCGGCAGGAGATCGAAGCCGCCGCCCGTCTGGCGGGCGCGGAAAAGTTCATCCTTGCGCTGAAGGACGGCTACGACACCTATGTGGGCGAGCGCGGCGTCAAGCTGTCCGGCGGACAGAAGCAGCGCATCGCCATTGCCCGGGTATTTTTGAAGAACCCGCCCATCTTGATTCTGGACGAAGCCACCAGCGCACTGGACAACGAGAGTGAGATCCTTGTGGGACAGAGCCTTGAAAAGCTGGCTCATGGCCGCACCACCCTGACCATCGCCCACCGCCTGACCACCATCAAGGACTACG
>OMCT01001528.1_pt1 | contig 13751 bp, 10 predicted proteins | sample 1674301 | NCBI WGS metagenome assembly OMCT01 (sample SAMEA103958158, study PRJEB25191) | human gut metagenome
TGAAACCGGTAGCTGAAACATAGCCACTGCCCCCAATACCAAAAAGGCAATGGTGCTCATGATTACCGCGACGGGACGTTTGAGTAAAAAACCAATCATTTTCTTAATATTTAATGACCAAAAAGGAAAACATCAATGCTTTATGAATCCCCGTATCTTATTCAATTCAATATGACTTAACCATTTTCTTCCCCCTTCCTTCATCCCACTGTTTTTCCGTCTGCATCCCGCTTTATCTTCCTTACGCATAAAAAACAAAGGCAGATAAATCATCAACACCAATACAGAAAAAATAAGGCCACTCATCGTCCCGATCGCCAGGCTGATCCAAAAATCGGCCACGTTACTTCCGATCAGGAAAGGGATAAATCCCAAAATTGTGGAAATAACCGTCAGCAGAATCGGAATAATTTTCGCATTCCAGGCACTCAAATAAGTTTGTAACCCTCTCGCTTTTCCCGCAATGATCTTATTATTATAATCGTTCTGAATATACAACACCGCATTCACCGATAATCCGCACATCAGGATAAAGGCCGCCAATCCCCCTTCGTTAAATACCAGCCCGAAACAGTAAAAACCCAAAAAACAGCCGATAAACGACAAAGGCACGATCAGCATTACGATCATCGCTTGCTTCAAGGATTCGAGCAAGATGGCACAGATAAAATAAATTATACCGAATACCAGTAAGATATACAGAATACGCCGATCGAACCCATTGCTCATCTTCCAGTATCCTCCCCAATAATCCCGGCCTTCCTTCACCCGGAAACCGATCGGCATACTCTGGTTGATCAGACGGGCCGCGGTAAACGTATCGTACGGTGTACTGATCAGAACGACTTCGCGTTCCTTTGCCGCCTCGATCACTTCCTGACTGATTTCATATCCGTTAGTAACAATCATGCAGCTGCAGTTTGATGCAATGGAAAGCATCTGCGACTCTTCCCCGTCCCCGATCATAACCAGGTCATCCTTGTCTATGGCAGAAGTCACTCCTTCCGGTGTACCGATTCCGATTACCACCTTGCCGTGAACAAAATACGCATGTTCATTTCCTGTCAGCAGCTGTCCATCCAGCGTCTCTACAATATTCTTGTACTGGGTACGTGCGGTAGAAAGGATGGTATTATCATATACATCCATGTAGGATTTTGCAATATCTCCTGTTACAATCAGTCCTTCCAGCTTATTTTCCCGCACCACCGGAAGTGTAACAACCCCGAGGATCTTCATCATCTCCCATGCCTTTTTCATAGAGATATGACTGTTTACTCCCTCTGTACGGCGTATCTGAATATCCTTGATCTGTGTTCCGACATCCGAAATCATTGCCGGGGCCTCTGCATGAAACCTTTCCAGAACATACGCCGTCTCCGCATTTACAGATCCGGCTCTCTTTGCAATATAGGTCATTCCCGTAGCTGTTTTGGGATTCTTTTTTTCTATTTCATTTTTCAGGTTTGCATAAGAAATCGCTGCACATATGGAGTCTGTATCCGGATGCTTATGTCCTACAACCAAAACTTTCTTTTTTGCCATATCAGATTCTCCTATTCACATTTCTCTTTTCGAATTGTTCTATCTCTTTTTTGAGACAAAAAATGCAATCCTCATTCTTTTGAGAATTGCATATCCTTATTCTAAAACGCAATCACGCCCACACTAACCAGCAGGACCAAAAGTAACACCACCAGATTCACGATTCCAAGTATCATTCCCGTCAGGGAAAAAATACGGACCGGATGCATTCTGCTTTCCATAACGGTAAGCTTGTCCAGGCGTTCATCCATGCTGCGGAACAGATCCGAAATATTTCGGTAGCATTTTACATTTTCTGTATGTACTTTCTCGGAGATTTCTGTTTTTGCCGTGGTCAGCTGTTCTTCGATCTGCGCAAGAGAATCTTTCAGTTCCTTTGCTTTTTCTTCATTTAAGCGTTTGCCGTCTGCCACATCTTCCTTCATGGAAACTTCGATTTCTTCCATCTTGGCAGACACTTTGCCGATCAGACGATCAATCTGCTTTTCCACTTCCGCAGTGAATCCATCTGCTTTTTTCTGACGTTCCTCGAGAATCTGCCCCAGAGCATCTGCTTTCTCCTGACGTTCATCCACTAACGTCTGCAGTTCCTGTGCCTCCGTCTCTCTGGAATCAAGCAATGACTGTAACTGCTTGGCGCGTTCTCTGAATTCATCAATCTGGCTAAGTAAGAAATCTTCCCTGCTCACAACATTAACTTTCCTTTCCTGTACTTCGGGCTGTATTTCCGTGTCCGGCTTTGTCTCTTTTGTCTTCTGCGAAAAAACCTCCTGCGGTTTTTCCTGAGCAGATGCACGCATCCGTTCTTCATATGCAGCTTTCCGACGATTGTGCGCAATCTGTCTGCGCAGCTCCAACAATAATCCAGACATTTTTTCCTCCGCTGTATCAGTTCCTCTGTTTATTGTATCATTCTCCCACGTATTTGTAAACAAAAAAGACTGCCAGCATGACGGTACTGGCAGTCCTTCTCCTTTTATAATATTCAGATCTTAAGCGATTCCGTTTACTAATTTTGCTAAACGGGAAACTTTACGAGCTGCGTTGTTCTTGTGATATACACCCTTAGAGCAGGCACTCTCGATAACTGAAGAAGCATCCTTATATGCAGCCTCTGCAGCAGCCTTATCCTTTGCAGCAACAGCAGCCTCTACCTTCTTGATTGAAGTCTTAACTTCAGAACGGATTGCTTTATTTCTTGCAGTCTTTGTCTCTGTAACTAAAATTCTCTTCTTAGCAGATTTAATGTTAGCCAATCTGTACACCTCCATATCAAACTGTAATTTGTTTCCTGCGGTGAAACAGACACGGACGCTTCATCGCAAACATACTAGAATATAATATGTCAAGATGTCCCTTCTGTCAAGATGTAATTGAAAAAAAGTTGTAAAAGTCTGCCAATATGTATATAATGTAGACATGAAAACGATTGATAACGACATCAAAACAGGACAATTCAAACAGATTTATCTGTTATACGGAGAAGAACAGTATCTGATCCGCCAGTACCGGGACAAATTAAAGCATGCACTGGCAGCGGATGATGATACCATGAACTTTTCTGCTTTCTCCGGCAGCGACATCAACCAGAAAGAGATCATCGATCTGGCAGAGACACTGCCTTTTTTTGCCGACCGCAGACTCATTCTGATCGAAGACAGCGGTCTGTTTAAAAAAAGCGCCGAAGAACTTGCCGATTACATGTCTTCCATTCCGGAAACCACTTATTTTGTCTTTGCGGAAAAAGAAATAGACAAGAAAACAAAGATGTACAAGCAGGTGAAAAAAAACGGAAGCATCGTGGAATTTCCGCGTCAGAATGAGACGACTCTCTCCCGCTGGATCGAGGGAAGAATCCGCAGAAACGGAAAAAATATTACAAGAGATGCCTATGCGCTCTTTATCCGTAAAACCGGTGATGACATGGAAAATATCGACAAAGAGCTGGAAAAACTCCTCTGCTACACACTGGAAAAAGACTATATTGATATCTCCGATGTGGAAGCCATCACCACCGAACAGACCGAGAATAAAATCTTTGACATGATTGATGCAGTGGCACTGCACCAGCAGAAAAAGGCACTGGATCTTTATTATGATCTTCTTGCTCTCAAAGAAGCTCCGATGCGTATTCTTTTTCTGCTTTCCAGCCAGTTTCAGCGTCTGATGATTGTCAAATCCATGACCAATCAGGGATTTGGCAACAAAGAAATTGCTTTAAAAGCCGGCTGCCCGGAGTGGGCAGTCCGCAAATACCAGTCGCAGAGCCGTGCTTTTTCCATGGATCAGCTCAAACAGGCGATCCGCGATGGTGTGGAATACGAAACTGCAGTAAAAACCGGACACATGAATGACCAGATGGCCGTTGAACTGTTTCTGGTACAGTACAGTGCCGGAAAATAATTTTTTCTATTTCACATAAGTTTCACACACCAGCTTATTTTCGATGACGCGCACCCGTATCCTTCCGCCTTCGATGGTGCAAAAAAATCTGCTGCCGCTCTCTTTGATCCTTTGTACGGCATCCGGGCTCGGATGTCCGTAACGATTATCCTTTCCGGCTGAAGCAACCGTAATTTCCGGCCGGATACACTTCAATAACGCTTCTGCGTTCGCATAGCGCGATCCATGATGATCCGCCTTAAAAACCAAAACCTTATCCCATTTTCTGCGCCGGAGCAGCTGCTCTTCCACATCTGTGGAGATATCTCCACCAAACAGAGCGCTTATATCCCCCTCTTCAAATTGCAGTACCAGACACAGATCATTGACATCCTCCGCTTTATCCGAAGCTTTGGGATACAGACAGCGCATGGCTGCACGTTTGCTTCTTACCGTATCCCCCGCCTGCATATAAAGCACTTTCGTTCCATGGCTGCGGGCCAGTTCTGCCAGCTCTTTTGTCTTTGCTTCTTTTTCCACTGCTTTTGCAAACACCAGATACTCCACACGGTATCCGGACACAAGAACCTCCTTAAGACCGGACACATGATCGGTATCCGTATGACTGACAAACCAGTAAGAAATCTCTGACACTCCTTTTGCCTTTAAAAACGGCAGAATCCGGTACTTTCCCACCTGTTTCACATCGGTGCTCCCACCATCAATAAACATGGAAGTCCCGCCGCCCGTGCACAGATAAATACCGTCTCCCTGTCCCACATCAAGGAAATCAATCTCAAACGATTTCTTCTGTGGAAAAAGAAGAAAAAGCAGAAGAAACGCAATAAAACAGGAAAAAACTATGCCCTGCAGACGTTTCTTTCTTCGGCTTACACACAGATCTGCCGTTTCCCTGCAGTCTTTATGCTTTTCATTTCTGCGTGCACAGGCATAGATCGCCAAAAGAAACACTCCAAGCCCCAGGTAATACCAAAAGATCCGCATATGCGCAGGTTTCCCTGTGATCCTCTGCGCACCCGGAATCTTTAAGGAAACCTCACACAGAAACCGGTAACTGTCGAGCATCCAGCCACAGGGCGCAAACAGAACACGCCCCGCAGGCAAAAACGCCATCCCCACAATCACCCCAAGCACAGTAAGCCCCAGTAATCCGTTGACCACCGCAAGTACAAACAGATTTATCAGCATCGCGTACACGGGAATTTCATAATAAGAATATGCGACCAGCGGGATGGTAAACAACTGGATTGCAAAACTTACCAGAATTCCTTCTTTTTGTCTTGAGAAAAATGTTTTTTTGATGGTTTCCTCTCCGGCCTGCTGTCTGCGTTTCCATGAATGTTCCCATTCCAGCAGTATATTGGCTCCCACTCCGATGGCAATCACCGCCATCACGGAAAACACAAATCCGGAATACGATAGCAGAAACGGATTTTCCCACAAAAGTACGAGCACAACAATTCCAAGCGCATTTAACATGTCATAGGCATATCCTGTCACATCCGCAAACAAATAAATCAGACACATGCCCACCGCCCGTTGTGTAGATACCCCGTTTCCGCTTAAAACCGCATAGGAAATCAAAAAAACGGTCGTTGCCAGCGCTGCTGTCACATACCGGGTATGCAGTCGTTTCCGCAGCAGGCGGTACAGTCCCATCCCCAGAAGGGAAATATGAAGTCCGGAAATAGCAAGCACATGGGCGATCCCCGCTCTCTGATACAAAGATTTTATCTCTGCATCCAGAGCCCCCTTTTCCCCTAACAGCATCGCAGAAAGCACGCCATCGTCCCGGATAGAATGCCGGATCACGTCATTTGCACGCTTTTTCATATTCTGTAGTGCGCACCGGTAACGATCCGGTTTTCCATAGACCCGGCTGATCTTTGTGACCCATATGCCGAAATCAATTTTCTGACTCTGGTAAAACTGCCGGGCATCAAACATCCCTTCATTGGATGCTTCTGTAAATAATGAAATTGTACCCTCAATATTCAGGATTTGTCCAGCCGAATGGCTGGCAGAAGAAACATATGCGATTACATCATTGCATGGCAGTGTCTGCGATTCTGCTTCCACCGTGCAATCTTTTAAATAGTAATAAACGCATCTGGTTTTCGGTTCTATCCGATCAATCTTTCCCGCCAGGCGAACCTCCTGGCCATCTGTGAGTTTCTGCAGGTACTGCTGCCTGAAATCGATCTGTCGCTGCATCTGCAGCATCCCCAAAAGAAACATACCGGGAAGTCCTGCCGCAAACAGAACTTTCCGCATCCCCCGTTCCTTCCATGGAGTGGTATATACCAGTAACAGAACTGCCAGCACACCCCATGCCGGCAGCTGCTCTCTGACACACACAATCCCCAGCAGAAACTCTGTGGCAAGCAAAAGAAATGGTCTTTTCCTCACGCTTTCTTTTCCTATTCCGTAGATTCTACTTTCTCATCGCTTTCTTTTGTGACCAGACGGTCATCTGCCTTGTACATCTTTGATAGTTTATACGTGTAACGGCATTTGCCACTGGTGTCTCCGTTGATGGAAATCTGTACTTTATCGATTCCCGTCAGTTCCGTCAGGGAATCCACGATAGAGTATAAAACAACAGGTTCTGAGATTTCCTGATTCTGATTCAAAAACATTTCATCCAGATTGACATAGCAGACCCCATCCACCACTGTGATCGTAATCAGTTTCGTCTCCGAAGGAATCGTTGCCAAGAGTCCGCTTTTTCTTGGTCCCTCAATCAGCTGTTCCATCACCAGTTTTTCCAGTGAAATGTTGGAACTGTAATGTACCTCTCTGGTTTCCGGAACCAGTCTGGTACCCGCCTTATTTGAAAAATAAAGTTTCAGTGTTGCTTTCTGGCTGGAATTGATCTGTTCTCCCGGATTTTCCACAAAACTGTCCAGATTCATGGCACCTACATTTGCTCCCGAGGCATCCACAAGTGGTTTTCCATCCACAGTAAAGGTCACATACTGGCTCAGCTGCAACAGTGTCTTTGCAATTGCAGCCCTAGTCAGAATCTCTTCCGTCGGTTTCATATCGTAATATTCCTTGCTGAAATCCACCGTAATCTGATAAGAGATCAGATCTATATTCTGGATTTTTACTTTGCGTGGAATGGTTCTTCGAAGCGTTGCATCCTCCGGCTGTGTCTGCAGATCTTTGAGCAGTTCCTTCACCTGTGCTTTGCCGGATGAAGTATGCTGCAGGGTAATCTTTTTCGCAACAACCTTTGTCAGCTCATTGTTTACATAAAATACAAAATAGTCTTTTTTATCTTCTTTTTTTCCACATCCGGCAGCCATTGTGAGTACCATTGCCACAAGGAGTATGATTGAAATTATTTTTTTTCTCATCTTTTTCCTCCTATGCAATATAGTTGAGCGGAATACGAACATCAAAGGTTGTTCCCTCGCCCATCACAGAATGTACTTTAATTGCGCCGCGATGCATCAGTATGGAATTTCTTGTAATCGCAAGTCCTAGTCCGGTTCCTCCGATCTCACGGGAATGGGATTTATCCACCCGGTAAAATCGTTCGTAAATATGATCCAGAGACTCCTCCGGAATACCGATTCCGGAATCTTCTACTTTCAGGTAGAAATACTGGTGATCCGCATTCAGCGATACGTGTACCCAGCCCTCTCCGTCATTCCGGTTATATTTGATTGCATTCTCCACAAGATTTGTGATCGCAAGCGTGATTTTTACCTCATCCACTTCTGCGGTAACCGGGCGGAAACTCTCAAGGACAAGTTCCACTTTCTGCTTATCCGCAATCGGCTGCAGACGTTTTAAAATCTGCTCTAAAAGTTCATTGATATTGACGGAAGATACATTCAGCCCTGCTGCAGACTTATCCATCTTCACCAGAGAAAGCAGATCGTTGATGATCTTTGTCTCACGCTCAATCTCGTTGGTGATATCTTCCATAAATTCCTGATACAGTTCCTTCGGCGCATCCGGCATGCTATTGATCGAATCCGCCAGCACCTTCATGGATGTCAGCGGTGTCTTTAATTCATGTGACACATTCGATACAAACTCCTGCCGGGAATCATCCATGACTTTGATCCGGCCAAGCATCTGATTGATCTTCTCACAGATTCCCGCCGTCTCCGTGTAATCATTGACCTGAAGATTGTACTCTCCGTATCCGTTTTTGATTGCAGCGATTCCCTCTTCGATCTTCTGCAACGGCTTCAGGAAATACAAAAGCAGAAGGATTGCAAAAAACACAATTGCAATTCCGACCATGACCATAACGATCACCGCCACCTGTCGCATATATGACTGGTTGATCACAATATTGTCCGTAGAAACACTGATCAGCATAACTCCGATCACCGTTTCACTTTTATCATCAGGATCGCTGATCGGGATCGTCATCTCAATGTAATGGTTCTCCGAATCATAATGCACAATATCCTCGCCCTTGAAACTGCGCATGACCTCCTCTGCAATGATCAGCTTATGGTCATCGAGATTATACGTGTCATAATAAACTTTGCAGTTGTCATCCACAACAATGACACGACCATCATAGATGGTCGTGAGCATATCAATCTGTGTCTGAATATTGCTGGACGATACATCCGCCCCCAGCTTCATATATTCACTTGTCGCTATCTGATTTGCCAGAATTTTTGCCTGGCTTAAGATTTCACTTTCCCGGATAGAAACGGCACGCTTTTCGTAATATTTTAAAACTGCTGCCGAAAGAATCAGACTCGGTACGACCGCAATCACAACGATCAAAAGAATCAGCCGAAATTTTAAACTTTTTAAGAACTGAAGAAACTGTTTACTCTTCTGCATGGAAAAACCTTTCTGCCTTCTCGTCTATTTCTGGTAATAATAATATCCCACACCCCATTTTGTGTGCACGTATTTCGGTTCACTTGGGTTGGTTTCGATCTTTTCACGCAGACGACGTACATGCACATCCACTGTACGCACGTCTCCCGGATAATCTTTTCCCCAGACCAGTCCGAGCAGATTTTCCCTGCTGTATACTTTATTTTCATTTTTCACAAGAAGTTCCAGCAAATCAAATTCTTTTGCGGTAAGGTTTACTTCCCTGCCTGAAATAAACAGCCGTCTGCTGTCACAGTCCAGACGCAGATCCCCTTTCTCCACAATCGAAGAAACTTCTTTCTTTTCTCTCGGTCCTGCGGTACGACGCATGATCGCTTTGATACGCGCTTTCACCTCAAGAATATTAAACGGCTTTGTGATATAGTCATCGGCACCATAATCAAGTCCCAGAATCTTATCCATATCGTCGCCCTTCGCTGTCAGCATAACAATCGGCATATCAGAAAATTCACGAATCGCCTGACATACTTCGAATCCGTCCATCTTCGGAAGCATGATGTCCAAAAGGATCATATCATACTCATTTGCTTTCGCCATATTCAGCGCTTCTTCTCCATCGTATGCACAATCCACTTCCATCCCGTCCTGTTCAAGACTGAACCGGATTCCTTTTACGATTAATTTCTCATCATCTACTACGAGAACTTTCTTTGCCATATTACACCTCAACGAATCGTTATATAATCTTTCATTTTCTCAAAAAGTGCGCTTTTGATTCCGGATACCTGCATGATATCTTCGACTTTCGCAAACGGCCCGTTTTTCTCCCGGTATGCAAGAATTGCCGCCGCCCGTGTCTCTCCGATTCCCGGAATGGTCACAAGCTGCGTGGCATCCGCCGTATTGATATCAATCCGCCCATCCGATTCTTCCACAGTGGCACCGGCTGCCTCTGCCGATGCTTTCCTCTCCCTTGCCTCTTCCTCTGTGGGAAAATAAATCATCTGTCCGTCCGAAAGCTTCTCAGCAAGATTCCAGTATTCGCGGCTGGCAGCTTTGGTCAGTCCTCCTGCCGCCTCCACCGCATCGCAGATGCGCATACCGTCTTTCAGCTGATAGACACCGGGAGCTGCTACCTCCCCGCATACATATACCTGTACCGTCTGGTCGGATTTTAATGTTTCTTTTTGTTCCGTTCGTTCCGTTTCCACCGTCTGCTCCTGTGTCTGAGTGGTATCCAGATATGGCACTTCCTCCCTGCCACATCCCGTCAGATACAGGCATGTCAGAATCATACAGCACTTTTTTATCCAATGTTTTTTCATCTCATTTCTCCCTTTCCGGGGCGAAACGAGTCTCAATGCATTTCTATTTTAACGATTTTTTGTTACTTTTACAAGTGTAAGTTATTCCTGCACAGAAAGTAATGCTTTTTCCAGCTTTTCAATCATTTCATCCACATGCTGTTTTTCGATGACAAGCGGTGGAACAAAACGAAGGACATCCGCTCCCGCTGTGATCACGATCAGTCCCTGCTCAAGTGCTGCGGCTGCCACTTTTCCAACTGGAAGCTTGCAAACCACACCCTGCATCAGACCTTTGCCTCTGCGTGTTATAAGGAAGTCATATTTTTCTACCAGCTCATCCAGTTTCTGTTCCAGATAAGGCGCTACTTCCTTTACATGACCTAAAATGTCACAGGCTTTAAACTGATCAAATACTGCCGAAACGGCTGCTCCGACAAATGGGTTTCCACCATAGGTCGTTCCGTGGTCTCCCGGTGCCAGCGATTTGTCTGCCACACGCTGTGTCAGGAAAAATGCACCGACCGGCACTCCACATCCGAGTGCTTTTGCACAGGTCATGATATCCGGTTTTACTCCGTAATTCTGCCATGCGAACATCTCGCCGGTACGTCCCATGCCACACTGGATCTCATCTAAGATTAACAGAATATCCTTTTCATCACAGAGCCTGCGCACGCCCTCGATAAATGCAGGATCGGCCGGATAAATTCCGCCTTCTCCCTGTACCGTCTCCATAATAACCGCACAGGTCTTGTCCGTTACCAGTTCTTTTACACTTTCTAAATTGTTATACTCTGCAAATTTCACACCCGGCATGAGCGGAGCAAACGGTTCCTGATAATGGGCATTTCCGGTTACGGAAAGTGCTCCGATACTTCTTCCGTGGAAAGAATGTTTCATGGCAATGATTTCATGGCCGGCATGTCCGTCTCTGGTATATGCATATTTTTTTGCAGCTTTGATGGCTCCCTCAATGGCCTCCGTACCGCTGTTGGTAAAGAAAATACGATCCATTCCGCTGGCTTTTAGTGCTTTCTTTGCCGCCTCAATGGTCGGGACATTGTAATAAAGATTTGACGTATGCAGCAGTTTATCCACCTGATCCTTCAGCGCATTTTTATACGCCTCATTGCTATAGCCCAGCGCACATACGGCGATTCCAGCTGCGAAATCCAGATACGCTTTTTTGTCTGTATCGTAAAGGTATACGCCCTCACCATGATCAAGTACAAGTGAAAAACGATTGTAGGTATGCAGAAGTTCCTGCTCCGCGGTATCAATATATTCCTGTTTATTCATTGTTTATCCACACCTCTTATCTCTTATTCATTGTAAAAATGATGTTCTTCATCACCCAAAATTGCAGTACCGATTCCGCGATTGGTGAAGATTTCCAAAAGCAGACAATGTGCGATTCTTCCATCGAGAATATGCACACGGGATACTCCGTTATCAATAGCGTCAATGCAGTTATTCAGCTTCGGAAGCATACCGCCGCCGATATATCCGTCTGTAATCAGTTTTCTTGCATCGGAAACCGTAAGTTCGGAAATCAGAGTGGACGGATCTTCCGGATCTTTGTATACTCCCTCGATATCGGTTAAGAATGCCAGTTTCTCTGCGGAAACCGCACGGGCAATCGCACATGCCGCATCATCCGCATTGATATTATATGTATCATAATTGTCATCAAGACCGATCGGGCAGATAATCGGAAGGAAATCTTTCTCCAGCAGATCATACAGAATCTTTGGATTCACTTCCTTTACTTCTCCTACATATCCGATGTCCTGACCATCCGACAATTTCTTTTCCACCTTTAACAGACCACCGTCTTTTCCACTGATGCCGACCGCCTGCACCCCAAGTTCCTGCACCATGGATACCAGTGATTTATTGACACGGTTTAACACCATCTCTGCAATCTCCATGGTAGGCGCATCCGTCTTACGCAGTCCATTGATAAATTCCGGTTCCATTCCTGCTTTGGCAACCCATTTGCTGATCTCCTTGCCACCGCCATGCACAATGATCGGTTTGAATCCAACCAGCTTTAACAGGGTGACATCCTGGATGACCTGTTTTTTCAGTTTCTCATCTACCATCGCTGATCCACCGTATTTTACAACGATAATCTTGCGGTTAAAACGCTGGATATAAGGCAATGCCTCAATCAGCACCTGTGCTTTTTCCAATGCGTTTAAATTCTCACTCATAACATTCTCCTTACTGATTAAATCTCGTAATATTTGCTTCGTTCAATGTAAAATCGTAATAGTTTAAGTCTTCCCTGAAACACCAGCCGGCATCTTTCCAGAAATGATTTCCCAGCTCATTGCTCTTAAATGCGATCAGGCTGACCTTATTGATTTTTTCTTTCTGCAGGGCGCGCATACATGCGACTGCCATGGCTTTTCCGATTCCGTTCTTCCGGTAATCTTCATGCACACAGACATGATACAGACATCCGCGTCTCCCGTCATGTCCGCAAAGAATGGCTCCCACGATCTTTCCATCTGCTACCGCTACCATACTCGTGGTCGGATTTCTTTTTAAAAACCGCTCCACTCCTTCTTTGGAATCATCGATGGAACGGATTCCAAAACCGTGGATGCCCATCCACAACGCATACACCTCATCATAATCTTCCAGTGTCATCACACGGATTGTATATTCTTTACTCATTATTCACCTCATTATAGAGCTCATTGTATGAAAGTTCCTCTTACGCGGAAACAATGAGCGTAGGAAATGCATCAAACAGATGCATTTCATTATGGAAACATCGGAACCATGGAAAGTCCTTCTGCCTCATCAAATCCGAACAGCAGATTCATGTTCTGTACGGCCTGTCCGGCTGCACCCTTGACCAGATTGTCCAGTGCACCCATCATCACAACTCTGCCGGTACGCTCATCAATGACAAAGTTTACGTCCACGTAATTGCTGCCCTCTACCCACTTGGTCTCCGGGCAGACACCTTTCTTTAATACACGCACGAAACGTTCCTTTGCATAATATTTATCGTAAGCAGCCTTCAGTTCCTCATAAGAAGGATAGGTACCATCCGGCTTTTTGATCAGGGTTGCATACTCTGTCGCAAGAATTCCGCGGTTCATCGGAACCAGATGCGGTGTAAAATTCACGGTAATCTCTTTTCCTGCCGCATAACCGAGCTGCTCCTCAATCTCCGGTGTATGTCTGTGTGTTGTCACACCGTATGCTTTCATGCTCTCGTTCACTTCGCAGAACAGGTTCGGTGTCTTTGCCCCACGTCCCGCTCCGGAAGTACCGGATTTTGCATCAATAATCAATGTATCCGGATCAATCAGTCCCTCTTTTACCAGCGGATATGCTGTCAGAATGGAACAGGTCGTATAACATCCCGGATTTGCAATCAGACGGGTCTGGGTGGTCACCTTATCACGGTTAATCTCACAGAGTCCATAAACGGCTTCCTTAATAAACTGTGGGCTTTTATGCTCAATCTTATACCATTTTTCATAGGTAGCAACATCTTTGATTCGAAAATCCGCACTCAGATCAATGATCTTTACCTTATTTAAAATATCCTCATTCAGCACACCTGCCAGAAATCCCTGTGGTGTTGCCGTGAAAATCACATCCACGCGGGAAGCAAGCTCATCCATGTTATCACCCAGACAGTCTGCA
>OMCT01001529.1_pt1 | contig 13750 bp, 8 predicted proteins | sample 1674301 | NCBI WGS metagenome assembly OMCT01 (sample SAMEA103958158, study PRJEB25191) | human gut metagenome
TATGTTAATAAAAACGCTAATTTGACTGACCAAAATTTTGCCCGTACCTTTGGCGGAGAGCAGGAAAAAAGGCTGAGGCCGGGTACAGAGTGTTCACCTCTTATTGCAGGTTTCGGTGCGGCAGTAAGGGCGTTGCCTAATGCCAATGAGCAAAAGAAAAAGATTAAAGAGCTTAACCTTTATGCAAGAGAAAAGCTTTCAAAAATAGATGGTATTGTGTTTAATAATGATGAAAATACTTCGCCCTATATTTTGAATGTCTATATTCCCACTTTTATGAGAAGTCAGACTGTTTTGCAGGAACTTTCGGCTAATTATAATGTCTTTGTCAGTAACGGCTCCGCTTGCGCTAAGGGCAAGAAAAGTCACGTGCTTACCGCAATGGGTTTGCCTAATGAGATTATAGATAAGAGCATAAGAATAAGCTTTTCAAGATTTAATACGAAAGAGGATGTTGACTTGCTTGCTTCTTCTCTTGATGAACTTGTTAAAACCCACCCAATAAAATAAAATGAAGAAACGGAATATATAATGAAAGAAATAATACTTGTTAAAAACGGCGAGCTTGCGCTTAAAGGGCTTAACCGTTCAAGCTTTGAGGATAAGCTTGTAAAAAATATTAAGCATAAAATTTCAGACCTCGGCGATTTTGAATTTACAAAAAGTCAGTCAACTATTATGGTTGAACCGCTTGATGATGATATCGACCTTGATGAGGCGGCTGAAAGAATTTCACGTGTTTTCGGCATTGCCGCTTTTTCACGTGCGTGCGAATGTGAAAAGGATTTTGACGATATCAAGATTAAGGCTTGCGAATATCTTTTCGACGAGCTAAGCGAGGCTAAAACCTTTAAGGTTGAGGCAAAGCGCTCGGATAAAAAATTTCCTATGAAATCGCCTGAAATCAGTAGGGAACTCGGCGGTTATATTCTTTCAAAATTTAATAATTTAAAGGTAGATGTTCATAATCCCGATATCATCGTGACTGTTGAGGTTAGGGAAAAATATGCCTTTGTAAGAGGAAATAATATTAAAGGCGCAGGCGGTATGCCGACGGGCACTAACGGCAGGGCGGCTGTGCTTATCAGCGGCGGTATTGATTCTCCCGTTGCGGCTTATATGATGGCTAAAAGGGGTATCGAGCTTTGCGCCGTTCACTTCGCCTCTCCGCCTTACACTTCGGAGCTTGCCGAAATGAAAGTTATGGATTTGCTTAAAAAGGTTGCTCGCTATTCCGGCGTGATTACAACTTATGTTGTCCCTTTTACCGAGCTTCAGGAGGCTATCAGGGATTATTGCCCTGAGGAGTATTTCACAATCATTATGCGCCGCCTTATGATGAAACTTTCGCAAAAGGTTGCTATAATGCAAAATTGCACCGCCCTTATCACCGGTGAAAGCGTCGGTCAGGTTGCAAGCCAAACTATGTATGCTCTTGCATGTACCGATTGCGCCGCTTCTATGCCTGTTTTCAGGCCTTGTATCGGTATGGATAAGGAGGAAATTATTGCAATTTCCCGCAAAATCGATACTTTCGATATCTCTATTCAGCCTTATGAGGATTGCTGCACGGTGTTCACTCCTAAGCACCCTAAAACAAGGCCGCACCTTGACGACGTAATTAAAGCAGAACAAAAAATTCCTGATCTTGACTCTATGCTTCAAAAAGCGCTTGATGATGTCAAGAAGGTTATTATTAAATAAGTATGGATAATAAAGATTTTGAAAAAAACAGTATTGACGATATTTTAAAGGAATTTCAGGCTAAAAAGGACAACAGGGAAAAAAGCGATTATGTTCCTGTGAATGTTGAGCCGCCTAAGCCACGTGCTGATTTTGCAAAAGCCGAAAGCGAAGAGCCAAAGCCTGATAAAGAAGTCAATAAGCCTAAAATTGAACTTAAAAAAATTGATTTTTCACCTCTTAAAAGTGATAAGGCAAAAGGCGTATATAAATACCTTATTATAATAGTATTAATTATAGCAGTCTTTTTTGCCGCCGTTTTCGGCATTGGCAATATGATTAAATCGTCTAAAACTTCTTATATCAAAAAGTATGAGAAAAAGTATACTGACGTGTCGTTTCCTGACGGTATTGAGGAAAAATATTGCGAGCTTTACGGCAAAAATCCAAATACCTGCGGCTATTTAAAAATTGACGATATTGACCTTTCTTCCCCTGTGCTTAAAAAGGCGGACGGTAAAGGTACACCTTATCTTGAAAAATCGGCTAAGGGTGCAAGGGTGGATAATTTTGTTGTTTATCTTAATGACGGCAGCCTTGAAAAATATTATTCAAGCGTTGATTCTTATAATAATTCGGCTTCGGGATTTATCTCGTTTTCCGATTTAAAAACGGATTATAACTTTAAGGTTATCGGTGCTTTTTATACCAATACCAAGGCAAGCGACGATAACGGCTACGTGTTCCCTTATAATGTTACGGAGCAAATGGAGCCGTCAAGCGCACTTGAGTTTTATACTATGCTTCATTATCGCTTTTTGTATAATACCGGCGCTTCGCCGATAAGAAGCGATAAACTTATCACAATTTCCTGCCCGACTTCTTACCATAAGGATTTTAGGTTTGTTGTAGTCGGCGTTGCAAGGGATGATGATAAAAAGTTTACCGCATCCCCTAAAAAGCTTATCCGCTATCCTCAGGTTATTTGCGATGAAAAGGGAATCAGAAATCACTTTGCCTCGGCTAAGCCGTGGTATCCCCAAATCGTTATAACCGCTGAAAAGAACAACACAACCACAACTAAGATTATTGACACAAAATAAGTAGCAAATTTCAATCGGGCGATTAGTAATCGCCCCTACGAAATTCGTTCTATCGTACGGGCGAACATTGTTCGCCCGATTTTTTTCAAACACGGAATTTCAATCGGGGTCCCCGAAAAGCGTAAGCTTTTTGGGGAAAAGGAGAAAGGAATGGAGTGTTTATTATAAATTTCGCAGAAATTTATTCAAACACGGAATTTCTTTCGATGTCGTAGGGGCGAACATTGTTCGCCCGTTTTTTTTTCAAACACGGAATTTCTTTCGACGTTGTAGGGGCGACCATTGGTCGCCCGTTTTATTTCTCATTTTCTGTAATTTTTTGTTACAATATGCAAAAAAATATTAAAATTTTGTAAATTATTTTTGTTTAAAATCTATGCAGTCCTATTGACATAATAATTCTTAAATGTTATAATGTACCCAAATAATTAGGCTAATAGGGGTAACTATACCCTGTTGGCAAATGCAAGGGCAATTTTGCTTGCCTTGCCGTGCGTTTTTGGTCAGGTAAACAGCGGTATTTCGGCGAACAAAGGAGCACCTGCAATTTTAAGGAGGAAAAGAAAATGAAAAAAAGGCTTCCCAAAAAGATTTTGGCTGCTTTTCTCGCTGCAATGATGGTTGTAACGTCTGTTCCGTTTTCTGCTATTACTGCATTTGCAGCTAACGGCTACGTAGATGTTGCCACTGATGCAAAAGTTCAGGCAGTTGAAACTTCTATGAAGAAATTTCAGTCGGAACTTGCCAAGGATAAGTCATATTCTAATGTAGTTCCTGCGTATAAAGCGTATGTTGCCTGCCAGCAGGGTCTTGACGCTTATATCTACGGTGGCGAGAGCAATGCTCTTGACGGCTTGGCAGATAAGCTTGATACTGCAGTTGCAGGTATGACTGAGTTCACAGGCATTAAAGCTAATACAGGCAAGTATCGTCAGGTTAAGGTATATGCAAACGACGATACAGGCTATGATGAGGCAACTTATCTTAAAGACGGTTATCAAAATGTACTTTGGCTTGAAACCGGTATCACTACTGACAATAACGACGGTAAGCAATCGAAAGAAGATTATTCTGCTCTTACGCTTTACTATCCATCGGCTACATTGCTTTATGACGGCGAAACAACACCTGCCACATCTGTAATGGCTGTTGCTACAGGTGAAGGAAGTTGGACATGGGGTGCATCTGACAGATACATTTCAGCCATCACTCTTGAAAATGCTAAAGACGGTATTAACATCAGCAGAAACTGGCGTGGCGGCAGTTCAAATTTGGACTTCAACTGGTCTTGGTATTGGAACGGTAATAAATATAACCTTTCAAATAATACAACTACTGCCGGCAATGTATATCAAATCCGTAAAGGTGGTACTGTAGCAGTTTATAAAAACTATCAGCAGTATTTCTCAAACTTTATGGAATACACCGGTGACCCGGGCAACAAATATATTGCATCATTTGTTCCTACTTTCAAGGGCCATATCGGTAGTAAAAACGAGTTCGCAGCAAATATTAATGACCCTGCTTCACCAACAGTACCGGGTTCAACAACAATTAATGTTGTAAACTATAAAATCGTTAAGGATGCCATTAAGGCTGCCGGCAATAAGATGAAGTCTAAGGACCTTTCAACATATTCAATGGGTGGTCTTTATACTTACTTTGCTGCTATGGATGATGCAACATCATTTGACCCTAACACTTATTTCACTTCTACTGATAACAGCAAAAACGATACCAGCGGATATATAAAGGCTGCTTCAGGCAAGGTTCAAGCTATAAATGCGGCAAGCGTTGATGTAACAAACAATACTAAGGCTAACTACCAAGTACTTCGTGACGCTATGGGCGCTTTGGCAAGGTCAACTTATGCCGAGGGCAATGAAAATAACAAGTATTACACTGCTGACAGCTGGAAAACCTTTAAAGACGCTTATGAAGCATCACAGACATTTATGGCAAAAGTAAATGACGATACATTTACAAACGCCGATTCTGTTTATAAATCAAACGACGAAGCAAAGGTTTATGCAGACGCTCTTAATGCAGCTTATGCCGGCCTTAAAACTTCTGTTACCAAGGCAGACACAAGTGAACTTGTTGCTCGTATTCAGCAGTTTGAATCATATAATTCAAACGTATTTACCGAAGCAACTTATAACGCTGCATTAACTGCAGTTAATAAGATTAAGACTGACGTTTGGGGCAGTGTTGAAAACTACGGTGTTCCTACATATGCACCAAATGATGACGAGGCCGGCAGAGCAAAGGTAGCAACTGCAGTTGAAGAATACAATGCCGTATTTGCCGCTCTTCGTATCAGCCCTGACGCTGTTGTTCTTACAGAAAGCGGTTCATATTCTCTTAATCAGGCTATTGACCTTGAAAAGAATATTAAAGACCCTACCGATTATTCTAACTATGCAACATTTGCTACTGCGCTTAACGATGCTAAATTAGCTAAGGATAATCTTGCAACAACACCTATGACCGATTATGATACTCAGTATGACGCATACGTTGCTGCAATTGATACTCTTGTTAAGGCATATAACGGCCTTCAATATTCATTTACTAAGATTCCTGACGGTACCGTATTCGGTAACGGCAAAACAAATGCAATTGAAAGAATGTCAATTCTTGACCAGGGCGGTCAGTATGTTGAAGGTTCATTTACAAATCAGGGTTATATTTTCAGAACAAAGCATACTCCTTTGCAGGTTAAGTTCGGCGATTTTAATGTAACCTTCGGCGTATTAACAAAGCAGTCTGATGCTTTTCAGTTATTAAAGAATAACGCCCTTGATTCGATCACGATTAATGCTACGCAGCCTAAGATTGCTGAAAACGGTTCAAAGACACACCTTACTTCGAATTCGAATTCAACACCTAATGCTCTTTCTGACGAACAGAAAGCAAATTATGCAGGTTGCCTCAGCGTTACTAAACAATCTGACGACGGAAAAGATTACACATACTCTGTTTCAAACCTCAGATATACAGGTAAAAATAACTATAATGATTCGCCGCACGTTATTACTCTTAATGACGGCACTGAAGTAACAGATTACAGTCAGGCTATTGCAACTAACCTTGATACTGTTTTGGGAACAACAGACGGCGGCTCTAATAACCCTATTCCGGGTGCTGTATTTGCTCGTTCTAACAACGGCACAAACGGCGGTGAGTCTTACATTACGGGTGACTTTAATTTCACCGCTCCCGCAACCGAGCAGCAGACTCTTACTGCTACTTCTTACCCAACATCAACTAAGTATACACTTGGTACTAAGTTTGGTGCAGTTGCTGCTTGGAACTGCCGTAACACACTCAACTACTGCGGTTACAACTGGTACACATCTGAGATGAACAATCAGGTTCTTAACCCTGCTGTTCAGATTGTTGATATTACTCCACTTGTTGAGCTTGTTGATTTATGTAACACATATTTGCCGAATTCAAATATGTATACCGATGAAAGCTGGGCTGCATTCACAAAGGCACTTGAGCGTGCACAGGCAAATATTGACTATACAAATATTAATACAACCAATTTGCTTAATCAGTTAATGACAACATTAAAGCAAAAATACACCTACCTTTGGAAAGCAAAAGAAGGACTTGAAGTTAAGACTCTTAATGTTACATTCAACTATAAGGATTCAACAGGCTCTGATGCCACATTGGTATTCCCTGTAACTTACGGCGAGAAGTTATCAGACGCTCAGACTAAAGAAATCAACACAAAGATTGTTTCTTATGTTGACAGCAAGAATTACACTCACAAACTTGTAGCTTTCGAGCCTGCATTTAACCCAAATGAAGCAGTTACTGCCGATGTAACTTACACCGCTAAGTATGACGAAGGTACTCCTAACGCAGCAATTTGGACTGAATTTAATTCAGCTAAGGACGCTCTTATTGCTAAGCTTCAAAGTGGTTCTAAGTTCACCGCAACAGCTCTTGAAAGCGTTAAGGCTGCTATTGCAGAACTTTCATATTTCAATTTCACATCAGCACAGCAGGCAGACGTTAAAGCTGACAAGCAGAATTTAATTGATTCTCAGAAGACTACAATGCTTCAGCTTGCAGAAAGTTTGACTGCTATTGAAATTAATGATGATGTAGCAAAGGCTGTTAATGAAGCACAGGCAGCAGCTAACAAAAACGATTACGATATGTATGACAAGCTTGGCGACAACTTCAAAGTTACCAAGGACGTTACATTTGATGTAATCAATGCAGATTTAACAGGCGGCACACAGCTTACTGTTAAAGGCTATTTATATTCAAATCAGACTGAGCTTGATAATGCAATCAAGGCAGCTCTTGAAGGTCTTTCATTAAAGACTTATGATATTTATGTAAATGATGTTAAGATTGGTACAGTTGCTTACGGCACACCTCTCTCTGTAACACCTACAAAGATTATTTCAACAACTGACACAACAAGTAAGGGCGACGGCGCTAACTACAGCTGGACTTACAGCTTCACAGCTCCTTCACGTGACCCTAACTTCGGTACAGCCACTCAGAATAATGAAAAGTATCTTACTGCTGAAAAGTATATGATAACTGCTCCTTCATTCGGCTTTATCGTTAAGGGTGAAACTCACCTTACTGCTACTCAGGTTAACGGCGACAAGACAGGTTACACAGTAACATTCAAGTCAGGCGTTAACGGCAAGATTATTAATGTAATCAATACTGACGCAAGCGGCAATTTTGAAATGCCAACTGCTCCAAGCGTTCCTTACTACACATTTGAATCTTATTCAAACGATGTTGCTCCAGGCGCTTCGGCAACAGTAACTAAAGATACAGTTATCACTGTAAACTACACAGCAGACACTAATAATCTTTATACATTCTATGTGTATAATACACCTGCTACTTTCCTTTCCATGGAAGCAGCTGAAGTATGGGATACCAATAATTCACTTAATGTAGAGAAAGCACATGACTCAGTTGCTTATAATGAACTTGTAAGCGTTAGTCTTCCAGGTGCATATGCAATTTCAAAAGTTGTCTATGATGAAGGAAATACATATACTTACTTGTTTAATATCTTAGCTTTTGGTGATTCATATAGCTTTTATGCTAATGAAACAATCGGTGATGACACACAATACGCCGGTATCGTCGGTCTTACTGAAGAAGAGTATAAGAAATTGCAAGAACCTGGTAACGATATTGGTCAATTGTTCGGCACTGACGGTCTACGTATCGAAGCAGAACAGGATACAATTACCGGTAATTATATTACTAAGGACCTTGAATTTGAAGTTTATAACCGTGAAACTCCTGTATTCACAAATGATAATTCTAAGTTCTCACTTATCGGTACATTCATTTGCCCAACAGGCTATGAGATGGTTGAAACAGGCTTCTTAATGACAAAGGGTACTTCAAGCTTAACAATTGAAAATGCTTCTGACAGTTCAAAGGGCGTTTCAAGATTCAAGGCTTCAAAGTACACAGTCGGCAACCAGTTCGTTATCAATATTAAAACACCTTCTACTGAGCAGAGCTTCAAGTATGTTGCTTATGCTAAGTATAAGGATAAGAGCGGAAAGATAGTAACCAAGTATGGTAAAACTATTTCTGCAACAACAGCAAATTCATAAGAAGGGAGTTAGATAGTTATGAAAAAGTTTTATGAAGAACCAGAGATTCAAATTCGTAATTATGTTCTCCCTACAAGAGATGTAGTTATGACATCTGATCCAAACGTTGAGAATCCTGACAAGGGTCCGGACCTTGGCGACGGTGACGATTACGATTTCTTTAAATAATCAATAACTGATTTAGGGCCGTGGCGGTAACGTCACGGTCCTATTTATATTTTTAAGCAATTAAATATATTATTATAAACTGTAGGGGCGAACATTGTTCGCCTTATTTTTATGCAACAAAATATTACAAATTTATAAAATATAGAAAAAAACCTAATTCTTATTTGACATATTATAAGTTATATATTATTATTAAAGTAATTAACTATGTCTGGAAGTGGGCTTATGAATATTCTCGTTTGCGGTCTTGGTCTTATCGGTGCGAGCCTTGCAAAAACATTAAAGAAAAATACAAAGCACCATATTATGGGTTGGAACAGAACGGACTCTGTTTCAAAGCGTGCATTAAGTGACGGTGTAATAGATGAAATCGGTCAGCTTGAGGATTTAATGCCAAAAGCAGATGTCACGATTGTAAATTTTTACCCTGAAGCGATTGCTCCTTTTATCAAAGAACATAAGGCTTTGTTTAAGAAAAACAGTATAGTAACGGACTCCTGCGGTATTAAGACTAAAATTTGCCGTGAACTTGAAAAGGAAGATTTTGATTTTTATTTTGTAGGCGCTCATCCAATGGCAGGCCGTGAGGTCAGCGGTTACGATAATTCGCTTGATAATCTTTTTGACAATGCTTCGTTTATCTGTACCCCGACCGGAAACACTCCACGTTATATATCAGATGCACTCGTAGGTCTTGCGCAAGAAATGGGTTTTGCACGTACTGTTGTTACAACTCCGGAGCATCACGACGAAATGATTGCTTTCACTTCTCAGATTGCCCATGTTCTCGCATGCTCATACGTTCTTTCTCCGCTTGCCCCTTACCACGCAGGCTATTCGGCAGGCAGTTACAGAGATGTCAGCCGTGTTGCAAGAATTAATGCCGATATGTGGACAGAGTTGTTTATTGATAATAAGGAACCGCTTGTAAGGGAAATTGACGATCTTGTTTCAAACCTTATGAAATTCAAATATTCCATTGTAAACGAAGATGCGAATCAACTTTGTGAACTTATGAAAAAGGGCAATAAGATTAAAGAGGAAATCGGATAATGAGAGAATTTAGCGTAAATGTATCTGATAAAAGCAGAAGTGATATTTATATTGAAAACGGATTACTTGCAAGTGCAGGTAAGATTATAAAAGATAACTTCAACTCGAAAAAGATTGCGCTTATAAGCGATACAAATGTTTATCCGCTGTATGGCGAAAAAATCAAGGCTCAACTTGAAAATGAAGGCTTTGAGGTTTTTACTTATATTTATCCTGCAGGGGAAGCTTCGAAAAACACAAGAGAGCTTGTAAAAATTGTTGAATTTATGGCTGAAAGCGGACTTACGAGAGAGGATATAGCGGTTGCTCTCGGCGGAGGCGTATGCGGCGATATGGTTGGCTTTGCGGCTTCGGTATTTTTGAGAGGGATTGAATTTGTTCAAATTCCAACTTCGCTTTTGGCTCAGGTTGATTCTTCCGTCGGAGGAAAAACTGCCGTAGATTTACCGCAGGGAAAAAATCTATGCGGTGCATTTCATCAGCCGGCAATCGTTATTATCGACCCTGACGTGCTTTCAACCTTGAGTGAACATTTCTTCAGCGACGGAATGGGTGAGGTTATCAAATACGGATGTATTAAATCCGCATCTCTTTTTGAACTTCTCGAAAAAGGCAATATTGAGGATAATTTGACGGATATAATTACCGAATGTGTCAGTATTAAAAGGCAGGTTGTTGAAAACGACGAGAAGGAGCACGGCGAAAGAGCGCTTCTTAATTTCGGCCACACCTGCGGCCATGCTATTGAAAAGCTTTATAATTATGAAACCGTAAGTCACGGTGAGGCAGTCGGTATCGGTATGGTAATGATTACACGTGCAAGCGAAAAACTTGGAATTACCGAAAAAGGCACGACTGACAGAATAATAAAAGTGCTTGAAAAGAATAATTTGAAAACTTATGATTCACATTCCGATAAAGAAATTATTTCGGCAATGAGCGCAGATAAAAAACGCACGAAAACAGGCATTAAATTTGTAATGATTGATAAAATCGGCTCAAGTTTTATTAATCCTATTAAGTATGAGGATATTAATAAAACGTTCGGCATAGACTGACGGGGAAGATATGAGTATAGCAAAAATTCAAAAGTCAATATTTAACGGTGAGGTTACTGTTCCTGCGTCAAAATCGGTTGCTCACAGGGCGCTTATCTGTTCGTTTCTTGCAGGCGGCGGAAATGTAGAGCCGATTATTTCGTCAAAGGATATGGCGGCAACTGTCGGTATTATCAATTCTCTTAAAAAGGGTGAAAATACGCTCAATTCCATTGAAAGCGGTTCAACTCTGAGATTTATGATTCCGGTTGCGGCTGCGCTCGGCAAAGAGGTCACCTTTGTAGGTCAGGGCAGTCTTTTAAGCCGTCCGATAGGTGAATATTTAACGCTTTTGCCGCTTCACGGAACTCAGATTAAATCAAACGGATATCTTCCTGCAACAATTTCGGGCAAACTTAGAAACGGCAGTTTTGAGGTAAACGGTAATGTTTCAAGCCAATATATAACAGGGCTGCTTTTGGCGCTTGCGGCTTTGGACGGTGACAGCGCAGTTATTCTTAAAACCGAACTGCAATCAAAGCCTTATGTTGATATGACAATTAAAGTAATGAAAGATTACGGCGTTGACATTCGTGAAACGGATTTCGGATATCTTGTTAAGGGCGGTCAAAAGTTTAAAGTTCAGGATTATGTTGTTGAGGGCGATTGGTCGCAGGCAGCATTTTTCCTTGTCGGTGGTGCAATTAACGGCGAGGTTACCGTTAAAGGACTTGATATAAATTCAACTCAGGGCGATAAGGCAATTGTTGATGTAATTAAACGCTTTGGTGCAGATGTGAAAATTGACGATAAGTCAGTTACCGTTAAAAAAAGTGAACTTCACGGCATAGAACTTGACGCAACGGACATTCCCGATATGGTGCCTGCCATAGCAGTCCTTGCCGCAAATGCAAGCGGAAAAACTGTTATTAAGGGTGCCGAAAGGCTTAGATATAAGGAATCTGACAGAATTGAGAGTGTTGTGTATAATTTAAAAGCGCTCGGTGCCGATGTTGAGGAAACGAGCGACGGAATGATAATTTACGGCGGAAAAAAATTACATTCGGCAAAGCTCAAGGGTTATAATGACCATAGAATAGTTATGGCATTTTCAGTTGCGGCAATGAATATAGGCGACTGCGAAATTGATGACGCACAAAGTATAAACAAATCTTATCCGTCATTTTTTGATGATTTTAATAATCTTGGAGGTAAGGCTGATGTCCTCTGAATTCGGCAATAAAATTAAATTATCCATATTCGGCGAAAGCCATGGTGAGGCAATCGGCTGTGTAATTGATTCAATCCCGGCAGGCGTAAAGCTTGATATGGAAAAAATATATTTTGATATGGCAAGGCGTGCTCCGGGTAAGGACAAAACGGCTACCCCAAGGCTTGAAAAGGATATTCCTCATATTCTCTCCGGTGTGCTAAACGGAGTTACCACAGGTGCGCCGCTTGCTATGATTATTGAAAATACAAATACTAAAAGCGGAGACTATTCAAATCTTTTGAGCGTCCCACGTCCGTCGCACAGCGATTATCCCGCTTATGTAAAATATCAGGGCAATAATGATATAAGAGGCGGCGGTCATTTCAGCGGCAGGCTTACTGCTCCGCTTGTTTTTGCCGGTGCAATTGCTAAGCAGATATTGGCGCAAAAAGGTATAACAGTCGGCGCTCATATCCTTAGTATTAACGGCGTTTTGGACGATAGCTTTGATAAGGCAAATGTAAGCGAAAAGGAACTTTTGGCTGTTTCTTCAAAGGCATTTTGTGTTATTAACGATGAGATTGAGGATAAAATGAGAGCGTCTGTTGAAAAAGCAAGGCTTGACGGCGACAGCGTCGGCGGTGTAATTGAATGTGCCGTTGTCGGCGTTCCCGTCGGCATAGGCGCAAATATCTTTTCAACTGTTGAAGGTCATATTTCATCTGCGCTTTTCGGCGTCCCTGCCGTTAAGGGTGTTGAATTTGGTGCAGGATTTGATTTTGCGAAAATGACGGGATATGAGGCTAACGATACATATTCAATTTCAAACGGTAATGTTAAGATTGATAAAAACAATAACGGCGGCGTCCTTGGCGGAATGACTACCGGCGCACCGATTATAGTCAGGGCAGTGGTTAAGCCTACTCCGTCAATTTCAAAGGCGCAAAAAAGCGTTAATTTGCAAAAAATGACAGAGGAGGAGCTTGTTATTCACGGCAGGCACGACCCTTGCATTGTTCCCAGGGCAGTACCCGTTGTTGAAAGCGCAGTTGCTTTTGCTCTTCTTGACCTTATGGCATAATATTGATAAAAAGGAAATATAAATGGATTTATTAGGACTTAGAAAACAAATTGATGAAATAGATAACGAGCTTATTCCGCTTTTGCTTAAAAGAATGAGCGTGTCAGAGCAGGTGGCGCAGTATAAGGCTGAGCGTGGTATGCCTGTTTTAAACAGTGAGCGTGAGCAGCAAATTCTTGATGACGTTGCAAGCAAGTGCGGCAAGCACGGCGATACGATTAAAACTGTATTTTCTGCCACAATGGACGCTTCAAGAGCTCTTCAGCATAAAATTATCGGCGGCGGAAAAGAACTTAGGGCAGAAATAGAAAATGCAATTAAGATTGACAAGCTTGACACTTGCGGCAAGCCGATTGCGTGCCAGGGTGTTGAGGGCGCATACAGCGGTGTTACATCTAAAAAGATATTTCCGAAAGTTCCTATTCATTTTCATAAGAGATTTGAGGATGTGTTTGAAGCGGTAAACAGGGGAGATTCAAAATTCGGCATCATTCCTGTTGAAAATTCAACCGCAGGCTCTGTTCACGAATCGTATGACTTAATTATGAAATACAGATTTTATATTGTCGGTGCTTACGATTTAAAAATCGAGCATTGCCTTTGCGCTAAAAACGATACAAAATATGAGGATATAACCGATGTTTACAGCCATCCTCAGGCGCTTTCACAGTGTAATAATTTTCTTAGGAATTTTGATTTTACGGGAATTAACTATTCAAATACCGCCGCTGCTGCAAAGTATGTCAGCGAAAGCGACAAAAACAATATAGCTGTTATTTGCAGTG
>OMCT01001530.1_pt1 | contig 13740 bp, 11 predicted proteins | sample 1674301 | NCBI WGS metagenome assembly OMCT01 (sample SAMEA103958158, study PRJEB25191) | human gut metagenome
GGCCGTGTGATGCGGTTACAATAAAGCCCCCGTCTTCAGACGGGGGATTGTTTACTTTAAGCGGCTTCACAGGCCTCGCCTTCATAAGACACTTCCGGAGGTGGCGGAATTCGATTTTTGCTTTTGGCTATTGGCTGTTTTAAGCTCCGCGAATCGGCAGATTTTTTTGCGCACTGAATTTAAAGCGAAATCGCGTTTTGAAACATTTGCTCAGCTTGCGCAGAAAAAAACGTAAGGTTTGAGGGCTAAGCCTCATGCTATCGTCACGGCCGTCCGTGAAGGAAAAAGCGATCGCCTTCGGGCGTCACTTTCCTTTGTTTTGTCCTTCACACCAATGATTAAATACTGGAGTTAACAATGTCTCTTCTTCGTACGACCGTGCTGCCTTTTAAGGCACAGGCCTACCTCAACAACGACTTCGTTCAGGTCACCGACAAGGAACTCAAAGGCAAGTGGTCCGTGGTGTTCTTCTACCCGGCCGACTTCACCTTCATCTGCCCGACCGAACTCGAAGACCTCGCTGACAACTACGACACTTTCAAAAAGCTCGGCTGCGAAATCTACGCGGTTTCCACCGACAGCCACTTCACGCACATGGCCTGGCATTCTTCGAGCCCGGCCGTGGGTAAGGTGAAGTTCCCGATGATCGGTGACCCGACGCTCACCATCTCCCGTAACTTCGGTGTTCTGATCGAAGCCGACGGCATGGCCGAACGCGGCACGTTCCTCATCAACCCCGAAGGCCAGATCGTTGTGATCGAACTTCATAACGGCAACATCGGCCGCGATGCCAAGGAACTTCTGCGTAAGCTCGAAGCTGCTCAGTACGTTGCCGCGCATCCGGGTGAGGTCTGCCCGGCCCGCTGGACCCCGGGTGCCAAGACGCTGAAACCCGGTGCCGATCTCGTCGGTAAGATCTAATCGGTCTGAATTGCTCTGACCTAAGGAGCAATTTCCGCTGAAAGCCCGTCCGCAAGGTCGGGCTTTTTTGCTGTCCGAAGGCCTGATATTCCGAAATTCTTTACCGGTGCGAAAAAACTTTGCCGTTTTCCTTTCTTTTTGAGTCGACACAGCGCACAATGGAGGAACCAATCGACAGATAAGGAGAAAGACCTATGTCCAATTACTCCACTGAGAACCTTCGTACCGTAGCGCTGGTCGGCCACGGCGGGGCCGGCAAAACGAGTCTGATTGAAGCCATGCTCATGCGCACGGGCGCGATCGCCGAGTGCGGCAGCATCGAAAAAGGGACAACGGTCTGCGACAACGACCCGCAGGAAAAAGCGGTCGGTCATTCTCTGAGAACAGCCGTGGTGCATCTTGACACCGCGATGCCTGACCTGACGCCCGTGCGCGTACACGTGATCGACACCCCGGGGTACCCGGACTATGTGGGTCAGGCTTTGTCAGCGCTTGATGCCGTTAAAAACGTCGTCGTGGTGATTGATGCCGCCAAGGGCATTGAACTCATGACCCGCCGCATGATGAAGTGGGCGGGCCGCGGCGGCCACTGCCGCATGATTGTGATCAATAAGATTGATGCCGAGGGTGTGGATCTGCCGAAGCTTCTTAGCGAACTCAAAGAAGCGTTCGGTGACGGCGTGCTTCCCATTAACCTTCCCGCCAAGGGCATGACCCGCGTCATCGACTGCTTTGACCGCGACACAGGCGAAAGCGACATCATGACGGTCTCGGACGTGCACCGCGCCTTTATTGAGCGCGTGGTGGAAGTCGACGACGCCACGATGGAAAAGTACCTCGAAGAAGGCGACGCCGATCCGAGTACGCTGCACGCCCCGATCACCAAGGCCCTCCGCGAAGGCCACATCATCCCGGTGTGCTTCACAAGCGCCAAAAACCTGATCGGTATCCGCGACCTCATCAAGGTCATCATCCGCCATATGCCCGCACCTGTGGAAGCCAATGCCGCGCCCTTTGTGGACGCACAGGGTAACCCCGTGCATATTGCACCCGATCCGGACCAGCCCGTGATTGCCCGTGTCTTTAAGGTGGTGAGCGACCCGTTTGTCGGCAAGATCGGCGTTTTCCGCGTGCACCGCGGCCGCATTAAGGCAGGGACCGAGCTCTACGCCGGAGACGCCAAGAAACCCTTTAAGGTTGTGCATCCCCTCTTACTGCAGGGCAAAAACACAGCGGACACCGATGAACTGCACGCGGGCGACATCGGCGCCTTAAGTAAGGTGGACGACCTCTACTACGGCTGTGTGCTGCATTCAGACCCGGCCGACGCCGGCATTGTGCTGCCGCGCCCGCCCTATCCCCGTCCGATGTTCGGCCTTGCGATTGAACCCGCACGCCGCGGGGACGAAAGCCGCATGGGCGAGGTTCTGCAGAAGATGCTTGCCGAAGACCCCACGCTTGCGGTGGATCATGACGTGCAATTAAACGAAACGGTGCTGCGGGGACTTACCGAAATGCACGTGCGCACGGTGCTTGAGCGCATGAAGGATCAGTTCAAGCTTGAAGTGACGACAAGCGCGCCTTCTGTTCCCTACCGTGAAACGATCGGGGCAGCCGCCGAAGGCCACGCCCGCCACAAGAAGCAGACGGGCGGCGCCGGCCAGTTCGGGGAAGTGTTTCTTAAGGTGGAACCCCTGCCGCGCGGCGCCGGCTTTGAGTTTGTGGATAGGGTTAAGGGCGGCGTCATTCCCTTTAACCTCATTCCGGCCGTGGAAAAAGGCGTGAGGGAAGTGCTTGCCACGGGCTATATGGCCGGTTACCCCATCACCGATATCCGTGTGACGGTCTATGACGGCAAGTCCCATCCCGTGGACAGTAAGGAAGTGGCCTTTGTGGCCGCCGGCCGCAAAGCCATGCTCGATGCGCTTGCCGAAGCCCAGCCGCAGATTCTCGAACCCATTGTTGAGATTGCGGTATCGGCTCCGGAAAGCACCATGGGTGCGATCACGGGCGACATTGCCGCCCGCCGCGGTCAGGTGCAGGGCACCGACAACCTCGCGCCCGGCGTAATGGAAATCAAGGCTCTGGTCCCGCTTTCCGAACTCACCGGCTACGCCGCAAGGCTTCATGCCCTCACGCAGGGCGCCGGAGCCTTTACGATGGATCTCGCGGACTACCACACGGTGCCCGCGCAGAAGGCGCAGGAACTTGCGTCGCACTATCAGCGTAAGGACGAAGAGGACTGACGCAGGCAGTAAAAACGGGAGAAGGCTACTTTTAAAGCTTTCTCCCGCTGATAAGGCTTCCCGGCCCGATTGTTTCAGCTCGGGCCGAAGGCCTTTTTAATTTCTGAGCGTAAAGGTGACGGGGCCGTCGTTGGTAAGCGACACCATCATGTGCGCACCGAAAATCCCGTGTTCGGTCTTTAAGCCCGAGGCTTGCACTTCCTTCAAAAATACTTCGTAGAGGTGACGTCCGACATCAGGCGCGGCTGCCGGCGTAAAGCTCGGGCGGTTGCCGGAATTGGTGTCGGCGGCAAGCGTGAACTGCGAGATGACAAGCACGTCGCCTGCGATGTTCTTCACGGACTTATTCATCTTCCCCGCATCGTCCGAAAAAACGCGGTAGCGCAAAAGCTTTTGCGCGAGTTTCACCGCTTTTTCTTCGGTGTCTTCGCGCTCGGCGCAGACGAGAACCATGAGGCCCCGGCCTATTTTGCCGACAACGGCGTCATCGACCGTCACCTGCGCTTCACGCACGCGCTGCAGAATGCAGATCATTTCACGACCACCGTGACCTTGGCCCACTTACGCTTACCGACCTGAAGCGTGTAGGTACCGGCCTTCAGCCGCAGGCCCTTGTCCGAGACCTTGTCGCCGTTCAAATGCACGCCGCCCTGCGTAACGTTGCGGCCGGCTTCAGTGTTGCTCGGCGCGAGCCCCGCTTCCTTAATCATCTGCAAAATGCCGATGCCGTCCGCGGTTTCGGCCTGCACCGTGACTTCGGGCATGTCCGAGGGCGCAGCGCCCCCTCTGAAGCGCGCATTAAATTCGGCTTCCGCGGCGTCAGCCTCTTTGGCGGAATGAAAGCGCGCGATGATTTCCTTGGCAAGCAGGACCTTCGCGTCACGGGGATTACGTCCCGCGGCGCATTCTTCCTTCAATTTTGCAATCTCGGCGTTGGGCCTGAGGCTTAAGAGGTCGTACCAGTTCCACATCAGCGTATCCGAAATACTCATCACCTTGCCGAACATATCGTTCGGGGTATCGGTGATGCCGATGTAGTTGTGCTTACTCTTACTCATCTTCTCGACGCCGTCCAAGCCCACCAGAAGCGGCATCGTCAGAATGCACTGCGGTTCCTGATCGTACTGGCGCTGCAGTTCACGGCCGACAAGAAGGTTAAAGCGCTGATCCGACCCGCCCAATTCAATGTCGCTTTTTAACGCCACCGAGTCATAACCCTGCATGAGGGGATAGATGAGCTCATGCATGGCAATGGGGAGTTCCGCGGCAAAGCGCTTTGCGAAATCATCACGCTCCAGAAGACGCGCAAGCGTATAGCGCGACGCGAGGCGGATGAGCCCCGTTGCACCCAAAGCGTTATTCCACTCGCTGTTGTAGCGCACTTCAGTCTTCGTGAGATCCAGCACAAGCCCTGCCTGATTAAGGTACGTCTCCGCATTAATCTTGATCTGCTCGGGAGAAAGCGGCGGACGCGTCACGTTGCGGCCCGAGGGGTCGCCGATGGCGGCCGTAAAGTCACCGATCAGAAAGATCACGGTGTGCCCGAGGTCCTGCAGCTGCCGCAGTTTATTTAAAACCACCGTGTGCCCCACGTGAATGTCGGGGGCCGTGGGGTCAAGACCCAGCTTACAGCGCAGCGGCTCACCGGTCACTTTGCTGCGGGCGAGTTTCTGCTCGAGTTCGCTTTCGATTAAAAGCGTATCCGTGCCGCGGCGGATGGTATTCATCGCCTCAACAATGTCGGGCGTTACTTCGTATTTTTTCGTTTCCGTGGTTTCCGAACCCGTGTCCGGACGCTTGTTTTCAGCCATGATGCACCGTCTGCGAATGTAAAGGAAGCGGCATGTAAACCGTAAATGGGAGATTGTAACGCCGCAGGGCCCGCAGATACCGCCCATCTATAATGGAGCCCGACACGGTTTTTCCACTGTTTCTCATTGCAATGACCTCTCCGAGACTCATGGGCTCCGCCCTGCGCAGCCTGGGCCGCGCCGTTTTAAAAACGGCGTCGGACTATGCACGCAACACGCCGCAGACGCGGCGCATGCTGCGCTCGCGCCTTGCGGCCGGTGCGGTCATTGTGCTTCTTCCTGCGGCCGGCGCCTGGGCGCTCTGGAAAACGGTGCCACAGGACTCAGCGCCCCTGGAAAGCTATCAGAGAACGGCCTATATCCCGATCCGCATGCCCGACCTGAGGCATCAGGTTGCCTCAATCACCATTGCCGATGAACCCGTTGTGCGAAGCGGCTTTACGCAGCACGCCGATACGCTTACCTCACTCATGGCCCGCCTCGGTATCCGCGATACTGAGGCCTTCCGCTTTATTGAAACCAATCCCGATGCCCGGGGCCTGGTGAGCCCGGCTGAAGGCAACTTCGTGATGGCCTCCATCCGCGCCGACGGCCGGCTTGAAACGCTTGACCTTTACACCGACGGGAGCGATGAGACAGCGGGCCGCGTTTTAAATATTGCGCGCAATCCGGCCGGCAAACTCACGGCCGAAATCAAGCCTTTCCGCTACGAAGTGCAGCAAAACCTCGCAAGCGGCCGCGTAGAGGATAATCCCCAGGCGAGCCTCACCCGCGCCGGCATTCCCCAAAATATTGTCAGTCAGATGCACGATGCGTTTGACTTTGACCGCGACATTGTCTCGGAACTCGTGCCCGGCGACACCTGGCGCCTCATCTACGAAACGAAGTACGCACAAGGCAATTTCGTGCGCTACGGCAAGCTCCTTGCGATGGCGCTTGATCACAAAGGCAAAACCACTGAACTTTTCTGGTTTGGTAACGACGGTAAGGGCGGACACTACTATGACGCCCGGGGCCATATCGCCAAGCGCGTCTTTATGCGCGTACCACTTGACATCAAGAGCGTAAGCTCGGAATTTGCGCCGTTGCGGCGCCATCCGATCACAGGCGTCGTGCGCCCGCACCAGGGAACGGACTTTCGTGCACCCTGGGGTGCAACCGTGAGAGCCGCCGCCGACGGCGTTGTGGTGTTCGCGGGTGTGGGCACCGGTTACGGCAACTACATCCGTCTGCAGCACGGACCGGAATACCAGACCGTGTACGCGCACCTTTCCTCCATCACAAAGGGTTTACGAAAGGGCGACACCGTGAAGTACGGTGAAATCATCGGCAAAGTAGGACAGACGGGGCTTGCCACAGGCCCGCACCTTCACTACGAACTCAAGGTGGACGGCGTGCAGATCAACCCCATGACCGCGAACCTCCCCGACCAGCCGGTGTTAACCCCCTATCAGATCGCACAGATGGAAGTGCGTTCGATCCCATTGCAGAAAAAACTCGCCATGCTCGAAGGCGTGCAGGCGGCTTCCGCCAAAGCATCTGCTCAGAAGTCCTCAGACGAAAAAGCGGCAGGGCACTAAAATGAGGCCGGTCGGGGTGCCCGATGGCGCCCTCTCTGATTTGTCCGCCCGAAACCGCTTTCATTATGAAAAAAAACATTACCCTCGGACTGATGTCCGGCACGAGTCTTGACGGCGTTGATGCCGTCGCCGTTGATTTTGCGGGTACGTCGCCCGTTTTTCTCGGACACCACTACCAGGCCTTCCCGAAGGAAGTCCGCGCCGAGCTCTTAAGCCTGTGCTCTCCGGGCGACAACGAAATTGACCGCGCGGGCCGCATGTCCGTGACGCTTGCGAAACTCTACGCGCAGGCCATTCATGAACTTTTGAACGAAGCCGACATTCCGCGCATGGAAGTGGCGGCGGCGGGCGTTCACGGCCAGACAATCCGCCACCGCCCCGAAGAAGGCTGGACGCTACAGCTTAATAACCCCGCGTGGATCGCGGAACTTGCGGGCGTTGACGTGATCGCCGACTTCAGAAGCCGCGATGTGGCCGCGGGCGGCCAGGGTGCGCCCCTGGTGCCGGCTTTTCACAGCCAGGTCTTCACAAGCGACACCGCAAGAAGCATCGTCAATATCGGCGGCATCGCCAACATCACGTTCCTGCCCCCGAAAAAGAGCTACGGCAAGGTAACGGGCTTTGACTGCGGCCCGGGCAACATTCTGCTTGACGCCTGGTGCCAGAAAAACCTCGGCCGCGCCTTTGACGCCAACGGCGCCTGGGCCGACACGGGCACCGTGCGCCCGGAACTTTTGGAAAAGCTTCTCGCAGACCCCTACTTCACGAAGGAACCCCCGAAGAGCACGGGGCGCGAGTACTTTAATCTTGCGTGGCTTGAAGGAAAGCTCTCGGGCGAAGAACCCGCGGACGTCCAGGCAACGCTTACCGAACTCACGGCCCGCACGATTGTGGACGCCGTCAGAAAGTTTGCGGGTCGCACCCGGGAAATCTATGTCTGCGGCGGAGGCGCCTTAAACGGGGCGCTCATGAAGGCCCTGCGGCACGCCGCAGGCGACGATATCCTTGTGCGAAGCACCGAAACGCTCGGTGTTTCGCCCATGCATGTGGAAGCCATGGCCTTTGCCTGGCTTGCCTGGGCCTACATCAACCGTGATGCCGGCAACCTCCCCGATGTTACCAACGCCGCGGGCCCCCGCATCCTCGGCTGCCGTTATCCTCACTGAGAAACAGCCTTAAGCAACCCAAGGGCGGAAAAAATCTCCGCCCTTTTTCATGTCCGCCGCGACGGAAACCACAGGCGAAATTTCTGTTGCAATCCTTTACAATCACGCTTTCTCCCCGTCAGTCTGTTTGTTCGAAAGAGTCCGCTCTCTTTCGCGGGGACACTCGTACATAAAAACCTCGTCGTGAGACGACTGTTGCCCGAAGACCACCATGTCTCTGTTTGCTTCGATCAAAGGGGCGTTAAGTCACCTGCCGATGGCGCCCTTTCACCCGGTAAGCCTTGATACGCTCAAAAACTACAACACGCGCATGCTCACGCGTGACATCAGCGCCGGTTTGACGGTCGGGATGGTGGCGCTCCCGTTAGCCATGGCTTTCGGTATCGCCAGCGGCGTGCCGCCAGAAGCGGGCATCTACACCGCGATCATTGCGGGGTTTCTCATTTCCGTTTTCGGCGGCTGCCGCGTGCAGATCGGCGGTCCCGCCGGCGCCTTTATCGTCATCATCTACGGCATCATTGCGCAGTACGGACTCGGAAACCTCCTCCTTGCAACCGTGGGTTCAGGAATTCTGCTTTTCCTCATGGGGCTTTTTAAGCTCGGAAGTTTCATCCGCTTTATTCCGGTCTCCATCGTCATCGGCTTTACCAACGGTATTGCGGTTCTGATCGGGTTAAGCCAGGTCAAGGACTTTCTGGGCCTTACGATCGAAAAGATGCCCGCGGGCTTTTTCGGTCAGATTGAAGCACTTGCCTCTCATATTGCGACCTTTAACCCCTGGGCTTTTGCGGTGGCACTGGTGAGTTTTCTGGTGGTGAAGTTCTGGCCCAAGGGCTACGCCATGGGAGGCCCCGCGTGGAAGCGGTGGATCGCGCACCTGCCGGGAACCGTCATTGTGCTGGTGCTTTCCACCGTTGTGGTCTCCGTCTTTAATCTGCCGGTCGAAACCATCGGCACGAAGTTCGGGGGAATCCCGCAGAAGTTACCCGATCTGCAGCTTCCTGACTTCAGTCTCGAAGCCTTGCGCGGGCTGATCGGCCCGATGCTCACGATTGCGCTTTTGGGCGCCATCGAAAGCCTTTTGTGCGCCCGTGTTTCCGACGCGATGACCGATGACCGCCACGACCCCAACCAGGAACTGATGGGCCAGGGCATTGCCAACTTTGTGGTGCCCTTTTTCGGCGGCATTCCCGCAACCGGCACCATTGCCCGTACGGTCACCAACATCAAAAGCGGTGCGGCCAGTCCCGTGGCGGGCGTCGTGCACGCAATTACGCTTTTGGTGGTGATTCTCGCGGCGGCGCCCCTGGCAAGCGACATTCCGCTTGCGGCCCTGGCGGCCATTCTCATGTTTGTGGCCTGGAACATGGGTAACTGGAAGGAATTCTCGCGCTTAAGAGCGATGACCATGAGCTACAAGGTGACGCTTGTGGCAACGTTCCTTCTCACCGTCATCTTTGACCTCACGGTTGCCGTGGAAGTGGGGCTTGTGATTTCCTGTGTGTTCTTCATCTACCGCATGAACACGCTCACGCGCGTGGTACAGACAACGCTGCCCTTTGACATGCCCGCGAGCGTTGAAGCCTGGAAGGTGACGGGCGCCCTCTTTTTCGGTTCTGTAAGTAAACTGGAAGGCGTCACCGATCCCAAGCGCATCACGGCTGCGAACGCCGCCAAGGTCGTGATTCTGGACTTCACAGATCTTCTCAATATCGACAACTCCGCGATGGACATTCTCCAGGTGTACCTGAGAGCCCTGCACCGCAGGGGACACGAGCTCATCATCGCTGGCGCTGCGGGCCACCCCCTGCGCCAGCTTAACCGCACGGGGATTGCGCAGACCTTGGGCGCAAATCTCGTGCCCGACATGCTCTTTGCGGAAAAGCGGGCGCGGGACCTGATTGTCGAAATGAAAAACAGAGACGATCACTCAAAACCCACGATCTGATGCACGATAAAAGCCGCCCCCAAGTCGGGCGGCTTTCGTTATCGGGCGCTTTAAATCTGTTTGCAATTGGCTTTCAGGCTTTTGATTGAAACCCGCTAAACTTGCGGCCGTCTCTGACGGAGTAGCTCACTCATGCGTATTCGTACTTTTGCCGCCGCGGCCGCTGTTGTTGCCGCAGGACTTCTCACCACCGCCGCCGTGAATGCCGCCGATACCGGGGCTCTGGAAAAGGAAATTGCCGCCCGGATTTTCTCCACGACCGGCATGAAGGTCGACAAAGTGACGCCCGCTCCGATTGAAGGCCTCTGGGAAGTCTTCATGAACCGCCGCGTCTTTTACGTGGATAAGTCCGCGAAGTACCTCATTGTCGGCCGGATCTTTGATACGAAGACGGAAACCGACCTCACCGCCGAGCGCATGAAGGAACTCTCCCGTGTGGACTGGAAGACCCTGCCCTTAAACGACGCGATCAAAGTCACCTACGGTAACGGCGAGCGCAAGGTTGTGGTGTTCACGGACGCCCGCTGCACATACTGCTCGATGCTTGAGCGTAACCTTCAGGCCGCGGGTAACGTCACCGTCTACAACTTCATCTATTCGATCCTCAATTCCAAGGAAATGGCCCGCGACATCGTCTGCGCGAAAAACCCCGCTTCCGCTTGGCAGGCGCATATGCTGGACGGCACGGAACCGGCAAAAGCGGCTGATAAGTGCGATGCCTCGGTTCTTGACCGCAACCTCGCCTTAGGGGAAAAGTTCGGGTTTACGTCCACCCCCTCCATCATTTTTGCCGACGGCACCATCGTTCAGGGGGCGCTGCCCACGGAAGACTTAAACGTCAAACTCTCGGCCAAACGTCCGTAACCGGGTTACCAGTATTTACCAAAAGCCGCCTTCGGGCGGCTTTTTTTCGTCTGTCAGGACGATTTCCATGAGCTTCGGGCTGTGATATGCTCGAAAAATTATTTTTGCCTTTGAGCTGCCCTGCCTGCCGGCACCTGCTGCGTGCCCCGATGTTTCACAGGCTGCGCACTCACACCCGAATTGATTTTCTACCGGAGACCAACGCATCATGGCCAGTCTTGACTCCATCATGAAGCCGCGCTCGATTGCTGTGGTGGGCGCTTCCACCAAGCCCAACACGATCGGCTCAGACCTTTTAAAGCGCCTCATTGAGTACGGCTTTACCGGAAAGATTTACCCGGTCAACCCCAAGGGCGGCGTCATTGAGGGGCTTACGGCCTACCCGTCGGTTCTTGATATCCCGGGTGACGTGGATCTCGCGATCATCGTTGTGAAAAACACCTTTGTGCTTTCCACGATTGATCAGTGTCATGAAAAAGGCATCACGGGTCTTGTGGTGATCAGCGCGGGCTTTAAGGAAACCGATGAAGCGGGTGCGGCTCTGGAAAAAGAACTTGCTGCCAAGGTGAAGGCTTACGGCATGCGCTGTGTGGGCCCGAACTGCCTGGGTGTTGTCAATACCGACCCGGCCGTGCGCATGGACGGCTGTTTCGCAGAAAGCCTCCCCCAGAGCGGCGACATCGGCTTTGTGTCGCAGTCGGGGGCCTTAGGGGGCGGCATTCTCAATATCCTTAAGGATCTCAACATCGGCTTTTCGCAGTTCATCTCCATCGGCAACCAGGCCGATGTGAACGCCGAGACCGCGATTGAATACTGGGAAAACGTGGACGACGTCCGGCAGATTCTCCTTTACATGGAATCGATCCAGAACCCGGCGAATTTCCGCAACCTCGCCGCACGCGTTTCCAAAAAGAAACCCATTCTGGCGCTTAAATCCGGGCGCTCCGCCGCGGGCGCAAGCGCCGCGAGCTCTCACACGGGAAGCCTTGCGGGGTCAGACCGTGCCGCCGACGCCCTTTTGCGTCAGAGCGGCGTGATCCGTGAATTTTCTCTGGAAAAACTCTTTGCGACTGCGAAGGTTTTTGCCAACTGCCCGATCCCCAAGGGTAACCGTGTGGCGATCATCACGAATTCCGGCGGTCCCGGGATCATGGCCACGGACGCCATCTGTGAGCACGGCATGGTGATGGCGCCGATCACGGACGCCACAAAAGAAGAACTCAGAACGTTCCTGCCCGCGGCGGCTTCCGTGAAAAACCCGGTCGACATGATCGCTTCCGCGCCCCTTGAACACTACCGCCGCACAACCGAAACAATTCTCAAAGATCCGAACGTCGATATGGTGATCGTCATCTATCTGCCGTTCCTGGGTCTTAAAGACATTGACGTTGCGAAGGAACTGATGCGCATCCGCGCTGATCACCCTGAAAAGCCGATCGTGGGCGTCTTCATGACGGAAAACCGGTTCTTTACGGAACTTTCCGACATGGACGTGACGGTGCCCTTCTTCATGTACGCCGAACAGGCCGTGGACGCATTGGCTCGGCTCGATCAGCAGCGGCGCTGGATTGCGCGCCCTGCCGGGGCCGTCAAGACCTTTACGGTTGACAAGTCTCGCGCCGAAGGCATTTTTGCCGCGGCCAAAGCCGACGGGCGCAGTGAACTCACCACGCGCGAAAGTATTGATGTGCTCGACGCCTACGGTATCCGCGTCTGCCGCGCACAGTTTGCACGCACCGAAGAAGAGGCCTGCAAGGCCGCTCAAGCTGTGGGCTTTCCCGTTGTCATGAAGATGACCTCCAAAACCACTTCGCACAAGACCGATGTGGGCGGCGTGCGTGTGAACATCCAGTCCGTGGAAGAACTTAAAGCCCAGTATCAGGACCTCATCGCGAAACTGAAGGCCAAGGGCATTCTCGAAGGGCTTGAAGGCGTCATCATCCAGGAGATGGTCAAGGGTAACCGCGAGATGGTCTGCGGCGTAGCCAAAGACCCCCAGTACGGGCCCATGATCATGTTTGGCTTGGGCGGCGTCTTTGTTGAGGTGTTAAAGGACGTGTCTTTTTCGCTCGCGCCCCTCACCGACATCGACGCGCACGACCTGGTGCGCTCCGTTAAGGCCTATAAGTTACTTGAAGGCGCCCGCGGCACAACACCCGCCGATATCGCCAAGGTCGAAGAAACCCTTCAGCGGATTTCGCAGCTTGTCACCGACTTCCCGGCGATTGAAGAACTTGACATCAATCCGCTGATGATCAGTGAAAAGAACGGTGAAGCGATTGCCGTGGACGGACGTATTCGTCTGGCGTAACCCACTGCCGCTTTGAAATGCTTGAGAAACCCGCGGGCTCACCGGCCGGCGGGTTTTTCGTTATGCGGGAAAATCGAGTTCTCTCAGGATGCGTCGCATCAGAAAGACGCAGAAAAGCGGAAATGAGAGGATCTTGCCGCTGCGGCTGATATTGGCCTCCGCCAAGCGCAGTCCCCAGGTGATGTCGGGATAGTCCGGGCTTTCAATCAGCGTTTTCAGCATCTTCGTGTGAGGCGAAGCCCCTGCCGCAATCTCCGCCGGCACAAGATTCTCGGGCGTGCTCTTTCATTGCTGCCGCCAAAAGACCGGTATCGTGGAAATAAAGATTCATCCGCTCGGGATCTCGGTTGCCGCGGATCGGCAGTTCCGGCGTCAGTAAGCCGTTCAACGACTCCCATGTAATCCCTTCGCCTTGCGTGCGGGCCGATTCCCGACACGGCAAACTGTTTGTTGCGGTTTTGAAGCTGCCGCGGCACTTCGTCAATCACGGCAAGAGACCGCCTTTGCTCTGCGCCCGCCGGAAACCACCGGACACCACCGGACACTGTCGCGGACCGCTTTAAGGCACACCCTCTGCTCTTTTGCGGCCGCCTCCAAGGAGCCTGTTTCCAGATACCGGCGCACGACGGCAGGTATGCCGCCCACGCGCACATACGTCCGGAAAAGCGTGTTCAGGCGGGAAAGCTCTTCCGGCGCGAAGGGTTTGAGTTCCAGCACATGCTGAAGCAAAGAAAGCTGTGACGGCCCCGCCCAAACCCTTCGTCCAAAGAAACTCTTCAATGTCGAAGGCATTAAGCTGCAGGCGCGTCTGATAACCAACGCTCACGCTCTCGACACGCCTAAACAACCCGCGCTTGAAAGCGCGGGGTTTCCTGACACGGTGCAGGCTTTCC
>OMCT01001538.1_pt1 | contig 13684 bp, 9 predicted proteins | sample 1674301 | NCBI WGS metagenome assembly OMCT01 (sample SAMEA103958158, study PRJEB25191) | human gut metagenome
TTCTTGCCATTTATTTTATCATAAAACTGTATACTATGTCTTTGCACTGTTGTATTCTATGTTACTACACTGCACATGATATCCGCCCCTACGGGTTTGTACGAACAACTACAATAATATGCTCGGGCATAATCTGCTTTTAATATTGCAAACTGTCTTCACTAATAAGGTTACGGCGACACACCGCTGTCGGCTCGCCGATCAATCTGTTTTTTGATTTTGTCAAAGGTTACACCGTATTTTTCGGCAATGTCTTTGGCATAGCTTACACCTTGAGGCGGAGCGATGAAAACCTTGAACGAACGCTGTCCGTTTTCGACACCTGTTACCAGACTTTCAATCTTGCTGTCGCCCTTTACGGTTGTGTTCACCTCATCAAGATTGCGAGCCAAATCGTGCATATGGGTATTAAAAATCGCCCTTGTGCCGAGATATCGCATTGATTTGACAACATCACGGGCAATGTACAAGCCCTCGGCAACATTGGTTGTTGCAAGGCTTTCGTTGAGCAAAAGCAGGCTGTAACGGCTTGCCGAAGAGAAAATTTCGGCAAGTCTTTTGCTTTCTTCACCGAGTCTGCCAAGATCAACGGTATCGTTTTCATCGGCAGGAAAATGCGTAAAAATGCTGTCGCATGGGGTGAATTTCATCTGCGTTGCAGGAACATATATTCCGTTCTGAGCAAGCAGAAACGCAAGTCCGACCGCCTGAGTAATCGTGGTTTTACCGCCACGGTTCGGACCTGTCAGAATGTAAATTCGCCTGTCATCGTTAAAATCAATATCGTTTGTGACAATATCCAAATTCTCACCGTTTGCCGATTTTATGCCGAGTTTGAGGTTGTAAACATCTCTAAGACAGCAGTTTCTGTCCTCTTTCGGCAAAACTTCTGCCTTGCACAGCGGAAGATTTTTCTTTTTCATCTTATCACAAAGCTCTGCAAAACGAATATAGAAAATGATTTCGGGCATAAGCGAAACGAACGAGTAGCCGTTGACATTGACATATCTGTTGAGCATTGATTTTATGTCATTTACGGTTCTGCGGAGGATATCGGTCACAACATTTTTGAGTGCGTCAGACATAGGATCTGCGCCGGTCAGCGAGCTGTTCATAGTGTGGTTTACATCCTGCTGAGCGCCCACAACAAACTGTCCCAGCCCGAACTGCGAGGTTGACGGATTGGACGGATGAAAGCTTAAAAATCCCGAAACATCGTTGCCGTGGTGCAGTTCGCTGTCACGGTTTGTAAACTTCATAAATCTTTTGAGAATACCGCTGTCGGTAAATTCTTTGTCATTGAGTGAGATTACACCCACACTCTTTGGGCGGAGCAAATCGTCAAGATTCACACCGAGGGTAATGCTCTTGAGCTTTTGAGCCTTTGCAAGCGTATCTATTATATCCTTTTTTAGTTCGGGAAAACCGCTGTCATTGTAAATTGACTGAACATTTTTCTTGAGTTCAAGCAGACCCTGCGACTTTACTTCAATTGTTTCAAGCGTGTTTTTTATTCTTGTAATGCAATCGACATAGCCGTCCATTTCACGAAGTCGGTTTACAAGCTGCCACAAGGAAGATGCCTCGGTATCCTTTTGAAAGCGCTCAATTTCACGCAAATCATTCAGCTTTACAAGAAGTGCGGATAGATCATCACGAAGTTTCGGAAAACGGAGAAAATCCTCAAAAACATCGCAACGATATTTTATAACTTCCTCGTCATCCGTAATATTTATCAGCAGCTGCTTTATGCTGTTGCGTTCATACTGCTCTTTTGTGAGAGCGTCACATATATAATCAACCGACAAATCATTCAGCGCCTCTTTGTTGAGAGTTCTGTAGGATGCATTTGAATTTGTCGGGTGTAATAAGCTGAAATTTCCCATAATTCACCGCCGAAAAAATTTGCCGTATAACGGCTTTAATTGAATGATAGCACAAAAAATTTTTGTTTTCAACCGACAAATCGAAAATTTGCACTTTGGCTGATTGTGTGATATCATAGCTTTGGAGCAGATTGCTCTCAAAAACAAAATAACGGTCGGGGGGATTGACTTATGGATAAAAAGATGCTTGACAGAATTAACGAGCTTGCAAAAAAGAAAAAGGAACAGGGACTTACCGAGGCTGAGCAAAAAGAACAGAAAGAGCTGTACAAAATATATCTCGGTGAAATCCGCACACAGTTCAACGCAACACTTGACAATGTAAGCGTTGAAGAAAAGGACGGCACTGTAAAACCGTTCAAAGAGGCATACAAAAAGCCGTATGACAAAAACTGATTTTGACATTCAGACAGAAGTCATGCGAAAATTTAATTACACAGTCAAACAAAAAAGCAGTTCCGATTTTGGAACTGCTTTTGTTTTATAAAGTTATTTAATTACTTGTATCTTCTTCCGCCCTTTTGGCTGTTCTTTGGAAGCTGAATTTCGGCAGTATCGTACTTACTGCGTCTTTCGGACTTTCTGCCTGAAGATGAGTAATCATCGGCATAATCATCGTTACTGCTGTAACGCTGTGGCTGTGCAGATTTGCTCTTTGGAGCGTTACTTCTGCCGCCGACTGTGACTCTCTTCTTTCTGTTGAGAACAGTTGAAATTACAAAGTACACAATGCCTGCAACACCGAGTGAGAGTAAAACGAGTGAAACATAGAACATCCAATGACCGTTGTCACCCTTGCTGTTATTGTTCTTGATGAAGTTAAAGTCATCACCGTCAGAACTCGATGTGTCGGTATTTTTAAGATTTTTTGCGATATCCGACCAGTCGTTGCTTGAAAGAGTTTTTTCGTCAATGTTATCGTCAGACTTGATGAGCGACGCTGACGGAGCAGTATTTGACGGAGCAACATAGGACTGACCGCCGCCTACATATGACGGCTCAGAGTAGTAGTAAGTCTGACTGCTGCTGTAATTATTGTCATAACTGTTATTGTTGTAGTCATAGCTACTGTCATAGTTATAGCTGTTGTCATATGACGAATCACTTGACGAATAGCCGGGATCTACATATGATGAACTGTCCGACGAGTCCGGATACACAGGATCGGGCTGTGGCTGCGGCTCAGGCTCAGGCTCAGGCTCCGGTGATGGTTCCGGTTCGGGCTCCGGCTCTACGGGATCAACAATAACGCTTGAATCTCCGCCGGGATCAACCTCCTCACCGACTGCCGATACGGAAAAGCTCACAGCAGAAATGCTCAAAAGTGCCGTCAGAAAAATTGCGCAAAGCTTTGAATGTTTTTTCATAAAAGCCCCTTTCTTCAGAATAATCTGAAAATGCGTCTGTTGTATGTCCGATATCAATTATTTTGAGCTTTTATCGGATGCCGATGTTGTTGACGCCGATGTTGTAGGCTCAACCGCAACGAAGAAGAGTTCGGGCTTATACTTGTCAATAACCGAAGTGTTTTCTTCATACTTGAGTTTCTCTGCAAGACTGTCAATGTACTTTGAAAATTCGTCTGACTTCATTGACGCAAGTACACCGGCTCTGTTTGATTCGTTGCCGATATAGCTGTCAACATCCTTGCTGACGTCTTTCTTATAAACGAGATAATAGATTGCGCTGTCGCCGCTGCCAACCTTGAGAGTTTCAGCCTTGCCTGTTTTAAGCTTGCCAATGGCCTCTTTAAGCTCGTCACCGATTGAGCTCTTGTCGAGAACTTCTACCTTTGAAACAGAAGAATCTGTTCCCGAACCGCTTGACTTCTTGTATGATGCAATAACATCATCAAAAGAACCGCCCTTGTTAAGGTCATTCTTGTAGCCGTTAAGCTGATCCTCAACCTTCTTGATTTCCTTGTCGCTCATTGCAACATTCTTTGATGAACCTGCCTCATCTTTTGTTGATGTATAAAGGTTCACGGGAAGATATGAGTAGTCCGTATAGTTTTCCTTGAAATACTTTGTAAGGTCGGCGTCGGAAACTTCCTTTGAACCGCCCTTGCCGTAGACTGCTTTGAAGAGAGCCTCATACTTTGTGTTGTAGAGAGTTGTGCAGTATGCAAAGCTGTCGAGTGAAACGCCGTACTTTTCATACTGCTTCTTCATCGGCATTACATAACCCTGTGACGCATACGGGCCGACATTCCAGTATGATTCAGCCTGACTTGTTGCGGAGTCAAGAGTTGCCTGACCGATGTTTACATTTTCCTTTTTAAGCTGTTCGTCAACTACGAGGTAGCTGAGGCACATTTTCTTAGCCTGATCTTTAATCCACTCTCTTGCAACCTGCTCGTTGCCGTCATCGTCCTTGATTTTTTCATCAAGCCACTTGTCAGATGTCGAATCATAATCGTCAAGCTTTTTAGCAAATGACTCAGCCTGACTGTAAGCTGCATTGAGTGAGTAGATATAAACGCCGATGGCAAGCTCGTTGTCGCTTGTCTTATACGACCATTCTTTGTTGATTGTTGTGGGTGTACAACCTGCAATTGCAAAAACTGAGAACATCATAACAATTGCAAGTAAAAATGAACCAACCTTGATATTAGGCTTCATAGTTTTTTACCGTCCTTCTGAAAAATTAAATGCAAAGTGTCCTGCAAACACACTTTCACAGGATAATGTACCTTACGATTATACACAAAAAAATCGTCATTGTCTACATTTTTATAAAATTTTGTTGAGAATTTCCACCGAAAAACAGCATTTTTGTAGTTTCGGGGGATTTTTTCTTAACAAATTACGGCTTTATACCGTTAAATTACTGCACACCGAAAATTTTGGTGAGGATTTCAAGCGGAGCGGAACTGTTTTTGCACTCAACCGCAACGCACGGTTTTGCTCCGGCAACAAGCTTTGCCTTTCCGCCCAAAGCAATGAGCAAGTCGGCAACCTGAGGGGATTTGAGTTCGTTTACAAAGAGCATAAGCGTTGTGCCGTTCTGTCTGATTTCGTAAACACCCATTGAGTAAGCCTTGTTACGCACAAGGGCAATGTCGATAAGTCCGAGAACCGAGTTCGGAATCTTGCCGAATCTGTCCTGCAGCTCGTCAATAACATCGTCTGCGTCCTCGTTACTGCGGATATCGGCAATTCTGCGGTAAACATCAAGACGAAGTGTAAGACTTTCAACATAGCTTTCGGGAATATGAGCGTCAACCGAAATATCAATAAGACAGTCGAGGTCTTTTGTGACATTCTGCTCGCCCTTTTCCTCGCTTACTGCCTCATCAAGAAGCTTGAGGTACATATCGTAACCGACCGATTCCATATGCCCGTGCTGCTGTGCGCCCATAATATTGCCCGCACCTCGCAGTTCAAGGTCACGCATTGCAATGCGGAAGCCGCTGCCGAATTCTGTAAATTCCCTGATTGCGGCAAGCCTTTTCTGCTGAATCTCCGTGAGAACCTTGTTCCGTCTGAAGGTAAAGTAGGCATATGCCCTTCGTGAACTTCTGCCCACACGGCCTCTGAGCTGATGCAACTGCGAAAGTCCCATACAGTCGGCATTTTCTATAATAAGGGTGTTGGCATTCGGCAAATCGACACCCGTTTCGATAATTGTCGTGCAGACAAGCACATCAATCTCCTGTTCAAGCATCTGTCGCCAAACTTCGCTGAGTTCGCCCTCTTTCATTTTGCCGTGACCAATTGCGATTTTTGCCTCGGGAACAGCCTCCTGAATTTTTGCGGCACATGAAGAAATTGTTTCAACATTGTTGTGAAGATAGAACACCTGACCGCCACGGCGGAGCTCACGGCGGATTGCCTCGTTGATAACCGCATCATCGTGTTCAAGCACATAGGTCTGAACAGGCTGACGGTTTGTCGGAGCTTCTTCGATAACGCTCATATCACGCAGACCGCTCATCGCCATATTGAGGGTTCTCGGAATAGGAGTAGCCGAAAGCGTAAGCACATCGACATTTTTGCACAGTTCCTTGAATCTCTCCTTTTGAGCAACACCGAAACGCTGTTCCTCATCTATGATTGCAAGTCCGAGGTCACGGAATTCAACATCCTTCTGCACAAGTCTGTGAGTTCCGATAATCATATCAATTTCTCCTCGCTTTAGCTTTTGGAGAATTTCTTTCTGCTGTTTTGCTGTACGGAATCTTGAAAGCAGTTCCACACGAACGGGATAGCCCTCAAAACGCTTGATTACCGTCTGATAATGCTGCCATGCGAGGATTGTTGTGGGGCAGAGCAATGCGCATTGCTTTGAATCTGCAATACACTTAAAAGCGGCACGGAGTGCAACCTCTGTTTTGCCGAATCCGACATCACCGCAGAGAAGTCTGTCCATCGGCGACGAACGCATCATATCATGCTTGATTTCCTCACAACAACGCAACTGGTCGGGAGTTTCGTCATATTCAAAGCTGAGTTCAAAATCTCTCTGCCACTCGTTATCAGCCGAAAAGGCATAGCCCTTGGCTTTCATACGCTGTGAGTAAAGCTCAATAAGCTCCTTGGCAATGTCCTTGACAGAGGTTTTAACCCTTGCCTTTGCCTTTTGCCAGTCACCCGAACCGAGTCGGCTAAGCTTAACCCTTGAATCCTCTTTCGGACCTATATATTTTGCAACCATATCAAGCTGTGTGACAGGCACATAAAGCACATCGCCCTTTGCGTAGTCAATCTTGATATAGTCCTTTATAACTCCGTGAGTATCAATTTTTCTTATACCGCCGAACACACCGATACCGTGAACATTGTGTACAACATAATCACCTGGGGCAAGCTCTGAAAGGCTGTAAATTTCCTGTCCCGTCTTTTTCTTCTTCTTTTTTGACTTTTCGGGACGGTACGAAACCTGACTGTAGGTTATTGCAAAAAACTTTTGTGACGGATACTCAAAGCCCGCACTCAATGCACCCTGCATAACAAGCAGTTCGCCCTTTGAAATCTTATCCGCACCCTCGCTGTAAACAGCGTTTATGCCGTCTGCGTTAAAGGTGTCACAAAGATTTTTGGCGGCTCTTTCTGTTCCTGCAAATATAACGCCCTTGCTTTCGGGGGTAAAAAGTCCGTCAACATCTTCTTTTAGCTGTTTATACGAACCGCCCCACGCCGAGAGCTGTTTTGTTGAAAAGCTGATGATTTCCGACAGCTTGATAGGCATACTCCCGTGAACAAAGTTTTCAAGCACGATTGTTCCGTGACTTTGCAAAAACTCGGTACATTCGTTGAATGTGAGCGCAAAGCGGTCAAAACCTCTGCAAAGAGTTCCGTCCTCAAAGCCCTGCATAAGGGTTTCATTGCTGATAAAGTCCATTGACTTTCCCCGTTCCTGAATTGCAGTAAATTCGGACGCAAAAACGAGGGTGTTTCTGTCAAGATAATCAAAAAGCGACTCGGGTTTATCGTAGATCTGATTGATAAATTTGTCCGCATTGGCAATCATTGCACCGCTGCGGATAAGCTCTGCCTCTGAAAAAAGTTTTTCCTTGGCTTTGGCGCTGTTCTTGGAACGGAGGAGCTTTGCCTTGTGTTCAATTTTATCTGCAAGGGCGGCTCTGTCCTCAATTACGATTTCGGTTGAGGGCGAAAGCGTAATTTTGTCAGCCTTTTTAAATCTTCTCTGTGTTTCAATGTCAAAATAGCTGAGGTCGGTAATTTCATCGCCCCAAAATTCACATCTCACGGGATAGTCGCTGTCGGGCATAAAGAAGTCGAGAATACCGCCTCTCAGCGAAAACTGACCGCTGCCCTCTACCGCATCAAAGCGTTCGTAGCCGAGCAGAGTAAGTGCCTTTGTCGCCTTTTCAAGCGAGAGCTCCCTGCCCTCTTCAAATTCAATAACCGACTGTTCAAGCACATTTCTCGGAACGGTAAGCTGTGCCGCCGCATCAACACACGCAATTGCAACATCGCATTCATGATTGATAAGCTTGAGCAAAACTTTAAGTCTTGCGTGCTCGTACTCGTGAGAACGGCTTTGAAAGTCAAGAAAGTTAAAGTCACGCACGGGATAAACATAGGCACGAAGTCCCATACACGAAAGGTCATTGCACAGAGTTTGCGCCTCTTTTTCATCGGAGGCAAGACAAAATGCCGTGACGCCCTTGAGGCGGCACAGCGCATAGATAATATTTGATTTGTTAATTGTTGAAAGTCCCGAAGCACAGACCGTTCTGCCCGGCTTGACATTTTTTTCAAGCGTTTTGAAAACGGGTGACTCTTTGAGGACATCAACAAGAAAGTTGAGATTATTCATTTCTTTGTCCCTTTTCAGTTGAACAAATTCATAGCACGGTCGGTTTTGCCGTCAATAATCAGCTCGATTGCTTTTTCGGCATTGTCAAAAATTTCATCAAGCTTTTTCATTTCATCGGGAGTGAACTTTGAAAGCACCCAGTCGGCAAGGTCCCAGTCGGGATTTGGCTTTGCGCCTATGCCAACCTTGATGCGGGGGAATTTATCGCTTCCGCTGAGATAGATTATACTGCGCATTCCCCTTTGACCGCCGTCACTGCCCTTTGAACGGATACGCATTTTTCCGACATCAAGCGAAATATCATCAAAAATTACAATGACATTTTCGGGTGGGATTTTGTAGAAGTTCATCGCCTCAACAACTGCCTGACCGCTGTTGTTCATATATGTTGTGGGTTTCATCAGCATAACCTTTGCGCCGTTTACAGTGCAAGTGCCGATAAAGCTTTTGTATTTTATTTTGTTCACATCGCAACCGAGCTTGTCGGCAATGCGGTCGATTGCAAGCCAGCCTGCGTTGTGACGAGTGTTTTCGTATTTTCTGTCGGGATTTCCGAGTCCCACTACAATGTACTCGATTGAACCCGTTGATTTGTTTTTTCCGAACATATCCGTTTTCCTCTTATTTATATTATATGTATTCTGAAATTTAAATTAACCTTTTCCGAAGCTTACAACAACCCAGTCATCGTTGCCGAGATGATAAGGATTTCCGCAATACGGGCAGTTACGTTCTCTTGTTGCATCAAAGCTTGCGCCGCAGCTTTTACAGGTTACTTTTTTCATTGTGAAAACTCCGTCATCCATGGCGTTCACACTTCTGCAAACGGTAAGTCTGAACTTTTCGTTTTTAACCCTAAATGAAGAATTTTTGTTTTTCACGGTCGTTGCGTAAACGGTCATATCAACATAGCAACATCCGTTTGTGACATTGAATGAATTAAGCTTTGACACTCCTCTGTACTTGACGTCAACAATATCTCCGAAAGGATTTTTCATCGGATTGCCCTCATAGACTGAGAGGTTTGTGTAATCATCGCTGAAAATCATAATCTTGAGCAAAGCAAGCACCTTGCCGATAAAGTATTCATATGAGAAGTTGGGATTAACCTCTTTCATAAGCCACGGAAGTCTTTTCTGGCAATTGAAGTGCGGACCTATCATCGGAATGCTCTTTGCCGCACCGACAAAAAGTCCGAAAAGCGTTTTTAATGCCCATGCAAGGTACCCCGCCAAAAGTCCGCCGAGCAGTACGGGGATTGCTCTTACGCCGATTTCATAGACCATATTTGCGGTTGCGGGATCAAAAGTTCCGTCCTTTACAACCACCCATACCGTAAATGCCGCAACGGCGGCAATTCCGCCGAGAAGGTACGGAGCAAGCACCTTTTTCGTTGACTTGTTCGCAAGCGAATAGGTTTTTACAAAGTAGAAGTTTGTAACCTTCGGGAACAAATCGTCCATAATAAAGCGAGTTTTGCAGTTTTTACAACCGTTGAGAAGCTCTCTTACACTGCTTACCGCACCGCAGTTCGGACACGAACACGCAACCTCGGAATTTTGGTTTTCAAGCCTTGTAATCATTGTGTAAAAGAAAAATCTGTCCTTGATTTTTTTCTTTTTCTTTCCGTCTTTAAAGTATTTCTCCGTAACCTCATATGTCTTTGACGCAATGTTACTCTTACATTCGCCCATATCGTAGGCAGTACAAGCATTTATGGGGACTTCATTCTTCACCGTTTCCTTATCGGTAAAAGCGGTCTGAATCTTTACACCCTTTTCGTCAAGTCTTTTCTTCTGTAGGTCAAGCGCAAAGTCGAGGTTGATTGACGCAATATCCGGATTTTTGCCCTCATTGCACCACAATTCGTACTCATCGACAAAGCGGTTCATTATTTTGTTATCTGAATCGGAGCCGTAAACTATACCAAACAAAATTAAATCACCCTCACATATTGTACCGTTTTATTCCTGAAAAATTTGCAGTAAAACAGCGAAATGGCGGGTTAGTTAAAACCCGCCTGTTTATTCACATAATTAAATTGTTCGCCTATCAACCGAAAGCGGCTGTGAACGGCTTGTCGTTGTAGATTCTTGCGATAGCCTCTGCAAATGTAGGAGCAACAGGAAGAATTGTGAACTTGTCAATCATCTTTTCCTTCGGAACAGGAATTGTGTCAAGAAGAACAACTTCTTTGATTGCGCTGTTCTGGATTCTCTCGATTGCAGGACCTGAAAGAACTGCATGAGTAGCGCAAGCGTAAACCTCTGTTGCACCGCCCTTTTCAACAATAGCGTTAGCGGCATTGCAGAGAGTACCTGCTGTGTCGATCATATCGTCAACGAGGATAACTTTCTTACCCTTAGCGTCACCGATGATGTTCATAACCTCACAAACATTAGCCTTTGGTCTTCTCTTGTCGATAATAGCAAGACCTGTGCCGATTTTTGAAGCGAAGTTTCTTGAACGAGTTACAGAACCGAGGTCGGGAGATACAACGATATAATCATCATTGTTGCCACCGATTTTCTCTCTCATATGGTTTGCGAGAAGAGATGCACCCTGAAGGTGGTCAACAGGAATGTTGAAGAAGCCCTGAATCTGATTTGCGTGAAGATCCATTGTAAGCACACGGTCAGCACCTGCACAGGTGATGATGTCTGCACAAAGCTTAGCCGAGATCGGATCTCTTGCCTTAGCTTTTCTGTCCTGTCTTGCATAGCCGAAGTATGGCATAACAACTGTGATTCTTGCAGCAGATGCACGCTTCATGGCATCAATCATTATGAGCATTTCCATAAGATTGTCGTTGACGGGAGCACAGGTTGACTGAACAATAAAGCAGTCGCTGCCACGAACAGATTCGTGAAGAGAAACAGAGATTTCGCCGTCTGAGAACTGTGTACAGTCACTCTTACCAAGCGGCAGACCGAGACAGCCTGCAATTCCCTGAGCTACATCAACATTTGAACTGCCGGTGAAAATTTTAATGTCCTTACCGTGAAAATTCATTGCAATAACTCCTTTGAATTTTAATGTGTGTAGTATATGTTTACCAATGATTAACCGAGCATTTAACAGCTGTAACCCTTTGCCCTTGCAATTTCGTTAAGCTGTTCAAGCTGAGCCGGATCATTTGCACCCAGAACCGTATCACTGCACTGAGCCGTGAATGCTCCGACCTTTCTTCCGTCCTCAAGCAAAAGCTTGATTGCGTCGGGAAGATAATATTCCTTTGCGCTGTTATCCGACTTGATTCTGTCGAGAACCGAAAGAAGAAGCTGACAGTCAAACCAGAATCCGCCCGAGTTTACTTCATTTATTTTGAGAGTTTCCTCATCGGCGTCTTTCTGCTCAACAATTGCACGCAGATTTCCGTTTTCGTCACGGACAATTCTGCCGTAACCTGTCGGATCGTCAACCTTTGCGGAAATAACCGTTGCGGCACAACCGTTTTCGATGTGAGCCTTTAAAGAATCCTCAATAGTCTTGCTGTCCATAAACGGAGCGTCACCGTTGAGAATAACAACATTGCCGCTGTGCTTTTTAAGGAAATCCTTTGCCATCATCACAGCGTGACCTGTTCCGAGTCTTTCAGCCTGAAACACGCTTTCAACGGAAAAATCGAGGGTTGAAAGATACTCTTCGACACACTCTTTTTTAAAGCCCTTGACAACACAGATGTCGTCAATACCGGCTTTCCTTAAAGCCGACATAACCCAGCAGAGCATCGGTCTGCCGAGCACCTCCGACAATGTTTTCGGTTTGTCGGATTTCATTCTTTTGCCCTCGCCGCCTGCGAGGATAACGGCACAATTCTTCATTTTTTCTCCTTTTATCTGTGACAAAACAACAAAGATGCAGACAGTCCTGTCACAAGGCACTCGTTCATACCATAATATTATCTCACAAAAATCACAAATTTCAAGAGAAAATTACAAAAATCGGGCAAAAAAAGGCATTTTAAACGATTTATACAATATTGTCGAAAATAAAACTCGTTTTTTATAAGAAAAAAGTTTGAAAAAATATAGCTATTTTGACCAAAGTTTGTTATAATATTCGATAGGCTTATACAAGCAGGCAGGTTTTACCAAGGGGTAAGTCTGCCACAGCCGTATATCTTAATTTATTTTTAGGAGGATTACCAGTTATGGCAAACAAATGGGTTTACCTTTTTACAGAAGGTAATGCTAACATGCGTGAGCTCCTCGGCGGTAAGGGTGCCAACCTTGCAGAAATGACAGGTCTTGGACTTCCTGTACCACAGGGCTTCACAATTACAACAGAAGCTTGTACTCAGTATTATGAGGACGGCAGAGAAATCAACGCTGAAATTCAGGCTCAGATCAACGAGTACATCGAGAAGATGGAAGAGATCACAGGCAAGAAGTTCGGCGACAAGGAGAACCCCCTCCTCGTTTCAGTTCGTTCAGGTGCTCGTGCTTCAATGCCGGGTATGATGGATACAATCCTTAACCTCGGTCTTAACGAAGATGTTGTTGAAGTTATCGCTAAGAAGTCAAACAACCCTCGTTGGGCTTGGGACTGCTACAGAAGATTCATTCAGATGTATTCCGATGTAGTTATGGAAGTAGGTAAGAAATATTTTGAAGAGCTCATCGACAAGATGAAGGCTGAGAGAGGCGTTACTTATGATGTAGAGCTTACAGCTGACGATCTTAAGGAGCTTGCAGGCCAGTTTAAGACTGAATACAAAGAAAAAATCGGTCAGGACTTCCCTGACGATCCTAAGGAACAGCTCATGGGCGCAGTTAAGGCTGTATTCCGTTCATGGGACAACCCTCGTGCAAACGTTTACCGTCGTGACAACGATATCCCTTATTCATGGGGTACTGCCGTTAACGTACAGTCAATGGCATTCGGTAACATGGGCGACGATTGCGGTACAGGTGTTGCATTTACAAGAGATCCTGCTACAGGTGAGAAGAAGCTCATGGGTGAGTTCCTCATCAACGCACAGGGCGAAGACGTAGTTGCAGGTGTTCGTACTCCTATGCCAATCGCTAAGATGGCTGAAGAGTTCCCGGAAGCTTTCGAGCAGTTCCAGAATGTTTGTCAGACACTCGAAAACCACTACAGAGATATGCAGGACATGGAGTTCACTGTTGAAAACAAGAAGCTCTATATGCTCCAGACAAGAAACGGTAAGAGAACAGCTCAGGCTGCTCTTAAAATTGCTTGTGACCTCGTTGACGAGGGCATGAGAACAGAAGAAGAAGCTGTTGCAATGATTGATCCTCGTAACCTTGACACACTTCTTCACCCACAGTTCGATGCTGCTGCTCTTAAGGCTGCTACACCAATCGGTAAGGGCCTCGGCGCTTCTCCTGGTGCTGCTTGCGGTAAGATCGTATTCACAGCCGAAGATGCTGAAAACTGGAACGCTAAGGGCGAAAAGGTTGTTCTCGTTCGTCTTGAAACTTCACCTGAGGACATCACAGGTATGAAGGCTTCACAGGGTATCCTCACAGTTCGTGGCGGTATGACAT
>OMCT01001548.1_pt1 | contig 13617 bp, 7 predicted proteins | sample 1674301 | NCBI WGS metagenome assembly OMCT01 (sample SAMEA103958158, study PRJEB25191) | human gut metagenome
CCTCTGGATGAACTGGAAGCAAAAGAAAAGGCGTGACCGAAGTCACGCCAAATCTTCCCCATTTAGGGAACTTTTGCAAATACTGTTTTATGGGAACTCTGCTACGGAGAACGAGATCATTTATAAACAGTTTTCGTATCATACCGGCGGCACCGAAACCCCCACCTGCACCACAGGCAAAATCTGTCGCTTATGCTGGTCGGAATATGGCATTCTCGGTCACGCATGGGGCGAGTGGTCATCCGCCGGCAACGGCACACACATCCGCAGCTGCACGCGCAGCAACTGCGACGCGGTTGATACTGCAAACTGTACCGGCGGCACAGCAACCTGCAGCGCCAAAGCGGTCTGTGTGACGTGTGGTGCAGAATACGGCGAAAAAGACTCAAACAACCATGCTCTGGAGCAGCATGCAGCAAAAGCCCCCACCTGTACGGAAATCGGCTGGGATGCTTACGACACCTGCTCCCGCTGCGACTATACCACCTATGCAGAGCTGCCCGCGCTGAACCATGATTTGAAGCAGCACGCAGCAAAAGCCGCCACCTGTACGGAAAAGGGTTGGGATGCTTACGAAGCCTGCTCCCGCTGCGATTATACCACCCGCAAAGAGCTGCCCGCACTGAACCATGCTCTGGAGCAGCACGCAGCAAAAGCTCCTACCTGTACGGAACCCGGCTGGGATGCTTACGAAACCTGCTCCCGCTGCGACTATACCACCTATGCGGAGCTGCCTGCACAGCATGATCTGAGGCATCACGCAGCAAAAGCCCCCACCTGTACGGAAATCGGCTGGGATGCCTACGATACCTGCAACAACTGCGACTATACCACCTATGTGGAGCTGCCCGCACTGAAACATTATTTGGTATACTACAAAGCAAAAGACCCCACTTGTACGGAACCCGGCTGTGATGCTTACGAAACCTGCTCTCGTTGTGACTATACCACCTATGTGGAGCGGCCCGCGCTGAAACATTATCTGAGGCAGCGCGTGATAAAAGCCCCCACCTGTACGGAAATGGGCTGGGCTTACGAAACCTGCTACCGCTGCGACTATACCACCCGCAAAGAGCTGCCCGCATTGAACCATGATTTGGAGCAACACGCAGCAAAAGCCCCCACCTGTACGGAAAAGGGCTGGAACGCTTACGAAACCTGCTACCGCTGCGACTATACCACCCGCAAAGAGCTGCCCGCACTGAACCATGCTCTGGAGCAGCACGAAGCGCAAGCTCCCACCTGTACAGAAATCGGCTGGGATGCTTACGAAACCTGCTCCCGCTGCGACTATACCACCCGCAAAGAGCTGCCCGCGCTGAACCATGATTTGGAGCAGCACGCAGCAAAAGCCCCTACCTGTACGGAAAAGGGTTGGAACGCCTACGACACCTGCTCCCGTTGTGACTATACCACCCGCAAAGAGCTGCCCGCACTGAACCATGATTTGAAGCAATACGCAGCAAAAGCCCCCACCTGTACGGAAATCGGCTGGAACGCTTACGAAACCTGCTCCCGCTGCGACTATACCACCTATGCGGAACTGCCCGCGCTGAACCATGATTATCAGGCTGTTACCGTAGAGCCTACCTGTGAAACAGACGGCTATACTGTTTTTACCTGCTCCCGCTGCAAAGACAGCTACACCGCAGACCCGACCGATCAGCTGGGACACCAGTTCGGTGCATGGTCCCCGAACGGAACCGGCTCTCAGAGCGCCGATTGTCTGCGGCAGGGCTGCGCGCACACTGGCAGCACTGATTGCCGGAAGTTTACTTTCCGCACTGCGGAAGGCGAAACGCTGACCTTCTGCCCCGTGTGCGGGCAGGCAGAAAACGCCGCGCAGCTGGAAATGATCGAAGCCGCAACGGCATGGCCGCTCAGCGGCAGTCTTTCTGCGGAGGATGTGACCGCACGGACGAATGGGGAATACCTGAGCGTGGCCTTTGAAACCGCAGGCAGCCTGACGCAGCCCACCGGTCGGGTAAGGCTCGCGCTGCCCGCCGGATTGCTGGAAGGCAAAACGCTTGTGCGCATTGCCCCGGACGGCACACAGACCGAGCTGCCTTTTGAAACAGAGCGCGGAAAGCTCATCTATACGCTGGATTTTGCAAACAGCGAGCTGCCCGTAATGCTCTTCCGGCTGGTACCCCAGACCGCCGCCCTCTGAACGCTTTTACAGCGCGCAAACGATAAACCATAAAATGCCCGCCCACCGTGGTTTTCCACAGGTGGGCGGGCATTCTTTTGTGCCTTTTTGGGCATAAAAATACCCCCGGAGGATGCAGCGTTTTTTACGCTGTCTACTCTGGGGGCAGTATAGCAGGCGCTGCGCGGCAGCTCCCGGAAGCGGACACTGTATTGCTGAAAAAGCACTTTCTAGAGCTGCTCCTCCGGCGGGCAGCAGCTCTCCCGGGGGATGAGCTTGTGCGGCACGATGATCTTTGTGGCCAGAAGGTTCGGGTTCTCGATGTGGTTGATGGTCTGGCTGGCGGCCTCCATGCCCAGCTGGTAGGGGTTCACGTCCACGGTGGTCAGCTGTGGGCTGCCCTGCCCTTTGTTGCGGAGTGCCCCTTGGCAAACCGGACGGGATTGCGCTATAATAGAGCCGTAACAGTTCCACAAAGGTGTGGTAAGGGAGGTGCGGTCATGATCCGGGTGGCGATCGTAGAGGACGATGCGGAGGTGCAGGGAGTATTGCAGGAGTATGTCCGGCGGTATACCCGGCAGTACGGGACAGAGTTTGAAGTGACGGTCTTTGCGGACGGCGTGGATATTCTGGAGGATTACCGCGCGGTCTACGACATTATTTTTCTGGATGTGGAGATGAAGCATCTGGACGGCATGACCACGGCAGAGCGCATCCGGCAGATGGATGCAGATGTCATCCTGATCTTCATCACCAATATGGCGCAGTACGCCATCCGGGGCTACTCGGTGGGAGCGCTGGACTATGTGCTGAAGCCGGTGCCCTACTTTGCCTTTTCGCAGCAGCTGCTCAAGGCGGTTGCCCGGCTGGAAAAGCGGGCAAAGCACTACCTGACTGTACCGGTGGAGGGCGGGCTGCGCCGGCTGGACACCGCAAGCATCTATTATCTGGAAAGCGAGGGGCACCGGGTGCATTTTTATACCGATGAGGGCGATTTTTCCGCCCCCGGTGCTCTCAAGGCCTTTGAGGAAAAGCTGGCAGACTGCCCCTTTGCCCGCTGCAACAGCGGCTACCTTGTCAATCTGGCACAGGTGCGGGAGCTGCGGCAGAGCACCGTACAGGTGGGCCCCTGCGAGCTGCAGGTCAGCCGCCCCAAGCGTAAGGCTTTTCTTGCCGCACTGACCGACTACATCGGAGGTGAAGGCTCATGACCGCGCTGCCGGATATCCCCCGGCTGTACACCGCCCTTGCCGAGTGTCTGGCAGTGCTGCTGGTCACACCGGCACTGATGCCCCGCTTTTCCAAGGCAGTTACCGTGGGTGTCACCCTGCTATGGGCGGCGGGGCTGTCTGCCTTTCTGGGGCTGACGGGCAATGTGCCCGGCGGGCTCTGGATCCCCTGCATGGTAACGGCCATCGGGTTTTCTTACTTATATTTATGGGGTGTGTGGAGCATCACCCTGCTGGAAGCCGGGTATCACTGCGCCCGGGCGTTTATTCTGGCAGAGCTTGCCGCCAGCGTGGAGTGGCAGCTGCACTGCGCCCTCTGGCCCGCCCGCGGCCCATGGGAGCCCCTGTCTTTGCTGCTGCTGGCGCTGGTGTATGGGGCGCTGTTCGGCATCATGTGCTATCTGCAGCACCGCCGTCCCCAGCCCGCCGGGCACTTACAGATCGGCGGCAGCGCCGCCCTGACGGCGGTCATGCTGGCGCTGACCGCCTTTGCGGTGAGCAATCTGGGCTTTCTGCCGGGCAGCGAGATCAACATGAGCATTTTTTCCATCCGCACCTTGGTGGATTTTTCCGGCGTGCTGATCTTATCTGTGCAGCACGAGCAGCTGCAGGAGAACGCTTTGCACAGCGAGCTTGCCGCCATGGACGAGGTACTGCACCGCCAGTACGAGCAGTACAAGCGCAGCAAGGAGGGCATCAACCTCATCAACCGGCGGTACCATGAACTGAAAGTCCAGCTTGCCCGCATCCGGGAGGAGCAGGACCAGGCCAAGCAGAACGCCGCCATTGCTGCCATAGAGCAGAACATCCGCCAGTACGAGGCCGAGAACAAGACCGGAAACCCGGTGCTGGATACCCTGCTCACCGCCAAGACCATGGAATGCCAGCAGGAGAACATCACCATCACCAGCGTGGCAGACGGCAGGATGCTGGGCTTTCTTACCATCCGGGAACTGTGCACCATCGTGGGCGTGGCGCTGGACAACGCCATTGCCGCCGTGCGCGCCGAGCCGGACCCCGAAAAGCGGCTCATCAAGGTGGCGGTGTACAGTCAGGGTGGCTTTGCCATGCTGCGGTTCGAGCATTATACAGAGGCCGCCCCCGCACTGGATGCGGACGGTCTGCCGCAGCAGGGGTCGGACCTGAAAAGCGTCCGCACCACCGTCGGGCAGCACGGCGGCAGCATGACGATGCACTGGGAAAACAACTGGTGCACCCTGCGCATCCTGTTCCCGCTGCCCCAAAAGCAATAATATTTTTACGGCAGGTATCCCCTGCCGTTTTTTTGTTGTCTGGCAGGGTGCACAAATACAATGTTGCAATATTTGTGTATTAGCACAATAAAAATTGAAAATTTATTGTAACTTTTGCAAACTGTGTATCCAAAACGACAGATTGTGCAAAAGATGATAACGATGCGCAAATATCCGTTATAATGGGTCACAGTTGGGTACGGCCCAAAAAATATAAAAGAATATGGAGGAGACAACACAATGAAGCGCGATCCGAACAACAAAAAGCCCACAAAGTTGCTGACAGCTGTTACAGCACTCTTACTGGCAGTTGGAATAGTGGCAGATGTAGCAATGTTTGGTGTGTTTCCTAGTTCTCTGGACAAGGCATTCCCTGGCCAGAATGGAGACCCGGAATTGCAAAAAACATCTTATGCAAATGGCTTGTCAGTGGCTCAGAAAATCGAGGAGGAAGGCGCAGTCCTTCTGAAAAATGACGGCGCTCTGCCGTTGGCAGGAACAAACCGAAAAATCAATCTTCTGGGCTATGCTTCCGCAAATCCGGTTTATGGCGGTACGGGTTCCGGTGGCAGCAGCTACACTGCAAACCGGACAGATTTTGTAAAAGCCTTTACGGATGCAGGTTTTGAAGTGAATCAAAATCTGGTCAATCTCTACAGACCCAAAAACAACGAAGGCGGAAATACATTCTCTGTTGATTTTTCCATCCCGGAACTGCCTGCAACCGAGGAATTGGCTAAGGACATGGGTGTGGAGTACCAGTATACTGGAGACTGCTCATTTGAAGCAATGAAGGATTTTTCGGATACTGCTGTGGTCGTGTTCTCCCGCAAGGGCGGTGAAGGCAATGACTTGCCCACTTCGATGGCTGAAAATACCTCGTATGCACCGGATCAGAGCAAGCATTATCTGGAACTGAACAGCGCGGAACAGTCTTTGCTGGAACAGGCAGAAGCGACATTTGATAATGTTATCGTTCTGATCAATTCAGGCAATGCGATGGAACTGGGCTTCCTGAATGATGAAGGCGTTGATGCAGCCCTCTGGATCGGTGATCCCGGTGATGTGGGCACGATTGGAATTGTCAACATTTTGACGGGTGCAGTCAACCCCTCTGGCCGTCTGCCGGATATCTACCCTTATGCAGTAGAAACGACCCCTTCTTACTACAACTTTGATACCTTTGAGTATACTAACTCTAAGGACTGCTTCAAAAACTTCGAAAGTCATCCTGCCTACCTTGTAGAGTATCAGGAAGGCATTTATGTGGGATATCGTTATTACGAAACCCGTGAAAGCTACGATTACACTACCCGTGAAGGAGAAAATCTGACGGGACTTTCCTACAATGATGTAGTGCAGTTCCCCTTTGGCTATGGCTTGAGCTACACAAGCTTTGACTGGGAACTGGAAAACACGATTCCGACTACCGTTACCGCACAGGATACGCTGGAGTGGAATGTCAAAGTTACCAATACTGGCAATGTGGCTGGCAAAGATGTTGTGGAACTGTATTACAGTGCGCCCTATTACAGTGCAGCTGAAGGCGGCAGCGGCTTGCAGAAGGCTGGCGAAGTACTGGGCGGCTTTGCAAAGACGAAGGAATTGCAGCCGGGCGAAACGGAAACGGTTACGATTTCTATGCCGGTAGAGCAGATGGCTTCTTATGATGCACAGAAGTACTACACTTCTACCGGTTCCTACGTGCTGGAAGCTGGCGAGTATCAGATTTCTCTGCGTACGGATTCTCATACGGTGAAAGATAATCTGACCATGACCTGCAAGGTTGCTGAGAATGAAGTGTTCCAGGACAGTGCGTTTGGCAGTGGTGTGGAAAACTGCAAGTATGTCGGCAAGCGCTCTTCGGACGAAGTGGTAGCAACAAATCAGTTTGATGATGCAGCTGGTGATGTGGCTTACCTCAACCGTGACACTTGGCAGATCGTTCCCGGTACCAGCAAGGAAGCAACTGCTGAACAGCTGGAAGCCTTCAACAATGCGCTGTTAGTGGATGATAGCTATGTGAATGCAGATGACACTGCGCCGACCTTTGGTGCAAAGAATGGCCTTACGCTGAAAGACATGGAAGGCCTTGCCTATGATGATGCACAGTGGGATAAGCTGCTGGATCAGCTGACCCTTGATGATATGTACAAACTGCTGGGCGCAGATGGCTGGGGAAGTGCAGCAGTTGATGATATCGGTAAGGGACAGACTTATGAAATGGACGGACCTGCCGCTCTGAGTTATGTGTTCGATGCCTTTATGGGTACCTGCACATATAAGACGGTTACTTATCCGGCAGAAGTTCTGCTGGCGGCTACTTGGAATGTAGACCTGGCTTCTGAATTTGGCGATGCAATTTCGCAGGAAGGAAAGGCGTGGAATATTTCCGGCTGGTATGCACCTGGTGCTAATACCCACCGCAATGCATTTGCTGGCCGTAACTTTGAGTACTATTCTGAGGATGGCTTCCTTTCTGGTTCCATGTCCGCTGCTACGGTTGGTGCAGCAGAGAAAAATGGTATGTACTGCTACATTAAGCATTTTGCACTGAATGAGCGTGAAACCTGGCGTCATTATGGCCTGTGCACCTGGGCCGATGAGCAGGCAATGCGTGAAATTTACTTCGTGCCGTTTGAAAAGGCTGTGAAGGAAGGCGGCAGCACGGCTGTGATGTCTTCCTACAATAATATTGGTACTACTTGGGCCGGTGCAAGTACTGCACTACTGACCAATGTTCTGCGTAATGAATGGGGCTTTATTGGCACTGTGATTACGGATAACAACGAGGAGCATGGCTTTATGGATATTGAAAAAGCTGTCTTGGCAGGTGGTACCAATCTGCTGTTTGGCTGGGGCACTAAGACCTTCGATAACCTGAGCCAGACTGCTACCGGTCAGCTGAAGATGCGCGAAGCTGCACATCAGTATCTGTATACGCTGGCGAATAGCTACGGTGTAGATGTAGATGCACCTGTGCCTATGTGGCGCACGCCTGCACTGGTAGGCAGTGTGATTGTCTATGTGTTGGTTCTGGCAGGTGTTGTGGTGATTCTTCGCCGCCGCAAGTATAATAAAACGCTGGCTAATACCAATGCAGGTGCGGATGTGAGTAAGGAATAAGTACTGACCCGTAATCAAAACTGTCTTTCTTCTAATCCCGGAACACGGCTGCACGGCAGTTACGACCTGCAGCCGTGTTCCCTTTTGGAAACAGAATCACGCTTCTTCTCCTTATGCGTGGTCCTGTTTCCAAAGGCAATACCGTTTCTACTGAAAGGAGATTTCCCCGTGAAACATCAGGATATTATTGCAAAACTGAGTCTGGAACAGAAATGCGCCCTGCTGAGCGGCGGCACGGTGTTCACCACCCGGGCGCTGCCGGGCAAGGGCATCCCGGCCATTACCCTGTCGGACGGCCCCAACGGCGTGCGTAAGCAGGCCGGTGCGGCTGACCATCTGGGCCTGAACCCCAGTGTGCCCGCCACCTGCTTCCCCACCTCGGCCACCGTGGCCAACAGCTGGGACCCGGCGCTTGGCGAGGCTGTGGGCGCAGCCATGGGCGAAGAAGCAGCGGCACAGGGCGTGTCGGTGCTGCTGGGCCCCGGTCTGAACATCAAGCGCAGTCCCCTGTGCGGCCGCAACTTCGAGTATTTCTCGGAGGATCCCTACCTTGCCGGTAAGATGGCAGCGGCCTACGTCCGCGGCATCCAGAAAAACGGCATTGCCGCCTGCCCCAAGCACTTTGCCGTGAACAGTCAGGAGCTGCGCCGCATGGCCTCGGATTCCATCGTGGACGAGCGCACCCTGCGGGAAATTTACCTGACCGGCTTCGAGATGGTGGTCAAGGAGGCGCAGCCCAAGACCATCATGTCCGCCTATAACCTTGTCAACGGCACCTACGCCAACGAGAACGCCCACCTGCTCATGGAGATCCTGCGCAGGGACTGGGGCTTTGACGGCGCAGTGGTCACCGACTGGGGCGGCAGCAACGACCACGCCCTCGGCGTAAAGAACGGCTCTACGCTGGAAATGCCCGCCCCCGGCGGGGACGCCATCCGGGAGCTGATGAAGGCGGTGCAGACCGGCAAGATCACCGAAGCGGACGTGGACGCCCGGCTGGAGGAGCTGCTGGAACTGGTGTTTACCACCAAAGCGGCGGTGGACGCCGCACCCGGCAAGTTCGATGCCGACGCCCACCACGCGCTGGCACGCCGGGCTGCTGCCCAGAGCATCGTGCTGCTGAAAAATGAAAACAGCCTGCTGCCCCTTGCAAAGGGGGAGAAGGTGGCGGTCATCGGCGACTTTGCCCAGACGCCCCGCTATCAGGGGGCAGGTTCCAGCGCCGTCAACTCCATCAAGGTGGATTCCTTCTTGGATTGCCTTGCCGAGAGCGGCCTGAACAGCGTCGGCTACGCCAAGGGCTTTGACCGGCAGGGCAAGCCCGACGAGGCACTGAAGGCCGAGGCGGTGCTGCTGGCAAAGAACGCCGATGTGGTGCTGCTGTGCATGGGTCTGGACGAGATCAAGGAGAGCGAGGGCATCGACCGCGCCGACATGAAGCTGGCAGAGAACCAGCTGGAACTGCTGACCGCTGTGGCGGCGGCAAACCCCAACGTGGTGGTGCTGCTGAGCGCAGGCTCCTCGCTGGAAAGCGATTGGGTCAAGAACTGCAAGGCGCTGGTCTACGGCTGTCTGGGCGGTCAGGCCGGTGCGGGCGCACTGGTCGAGGTGCTCACCGGCGCGCAGAACCCCTGCGGCAAGCTGGCGGAGACTTGGGCGCGCAGCTACGCCGACACCCCCGCAAAAGCGCATTTCGGCGGCGACGGCCCCACCGTGGAGTACCGCGAGGGACTGTATGTGGGCTACCGCTACTACGACACCGCCGGTGTGCCCACCGCCTTCCCCTTCGGCTACGGCCTGAGCTACACCAGCTTTGCGTACAGTGACCTGAAAGCAGACGAAAAGGGCGTGACCCTGACTGTCACCAACACCGGCAGCTGTGCCGGTGCCGAGGTGGTGCAGCTGTATGTGGCAAAGCCGGATGCAAAGGTTTTCCGCCCCGTCAAGGAGCTGAAGGGCTTTACCAAGGTGCAGCTGGAAGCCGGAGAGAGCAAGACCGTCACCATCCCGCTGGACGATAAGGCGTTCCGCTACTGGAACGTCAAGACCGACCGCTGGGAGGTGGAGGGCGGCAGCTATCAGCTGCTGGTGGGCGCTTCCAGCGCCGATATCCGCTTGACTGCCGCTGTCACGGTGGCGGGCACCGGTGCACCCGACCCCTACGCGGGCAAAGACCTTACACATTACCGCACTGCGCAGGTGCAGAACGTGCCGGACGCGGAGTTTGAGGCGCTGCTGGGGCATGCCATCCCGGAGAACAAGGTGCACATCGACCGCAACATGACGCTGGGCGAGATGGGGCACGGACGCAGCCCCATCGGCTGGCTGGCGGCTGCCGTGCTGGGCACCCTGCTGCGCCGCAGCATCAAAAAGGGCAAGCCCGACCTGAACATCCTGTTCCAGTACAATATGCCTCTGCGGGCGCTGGCCAAAATGACCAACGGCGCCATCAGCATGGGCATGGTGGACGGCATCGTGATGGAGCTGCAGGGCTTCTGGATCATCGGCCTTGTGCGGGTGATCGTGGAGGCCGTGAAGAACCTCGTGCTGAACAGCCGCATGGAAGAGCGCTTGAAAAACAGCTGAAAGGAAGCAGGCTATGAATTTCTGGAATAACTTCGCGGCAAAGCACCCCGCCGCTGCCAAGTGGGTGCGCGAGGGCGGACTGTTCGTCATCGTGTCCAACCTCATCACGGTGTTCAAGTACCTGCTGCTGCAATTTCTGCCCAAGGCCTTTGCAAGCCTGCCGATGGTGGATTTCGGCTGGCCGGGCATTGACATTACCCTGTTCGGCGAGACCTTCAAATGGAACATCCTCGGCTACGATGCCGCCCACGGCGGTCTGCCCTACTTCTGTGCCTACATGATCGCCATGGTCATCGGCGAGTGCATCAACTTCCCCATCCAGCGCAATTTTGTGTTCCGCAGCAAGGGCAATCTGGCAAAACAGATCGGCTGGTATGTGCTGGCCTTCTGCATCATCACCTGCATCGTCAACTCCATCAACTGCATCTGGGTGGCAGTGGCAGGGCTGCTGGTACCGGACTTCATCTACAACATCGGCACCACCGTGCTCAATGGCGGCATCTCCATGGTCATCTTCTTCTTTGTGAATAAGATCATCTTCCCGGAGGGCGAAAAAGCCGCCAAATAATAAGCTATTCTCCTTCATTTTCTTCTCTTCATCATAAACCAGAAGGGCTGCTCCGTTCTCCGGGGCAGCCTTTTTGGTTTGAAGGAGAGAACCCTCTCAGTCATCTTATTTTTGTTTTTCTGCACAAAATGTTCTGCGGGCAGGGTTTTCCTCTTGACAAGCGGGCAAATGTTTCGTACTATATTTAGTAGTATGGAATCAAAGACGCTGTACGCAGGTTTCAGTGTGACCCTGTACCCATTTCAGGCAAAGCGTGCCTGTTTGATATAAAATGGAACCGTAAAGAGAAAAGCCGTATGCTTTTGCCCGTGCCGCCGGTTTTGGGTGGTGCGTATGGTTTTGGTGTCACTTTTTGCATTGAAAGCTCTTTCTATATCATTGCCCGTGTCCTGCTGCGCAGCGTCTCCTGCTTTTAATTTTGCATTGAATTGAAACAAAGGAGAGTGAACGCAATGACCGCGATCGGAGTGATCGTGGCCTTGATCGTTGCTGTTGTCGGCGTGGCTGCGGGCTATTTTATTGGTTACAACAACCGTAAAAAGACTGCCGAAGCCCAGATCGGCAGCGCCGAGGCCGAGGCTACCCGGCTGGTGAACGAGGCGATCAAGACCGCTGACCAGAAGCGCAAGGAAGCGGTTCTGGAAGCAAAGGATGAGGCTTTCCGTCTGAAAGCCGAGGTCGATGCCCAGAAGGCAGAGGCCGACAAGGAGATCAAGCAGCGCCGTGCTGAGATCAGCCGCCAGGAGAATCGCATTGACCAGAAGGAAAATGCGCTGGACCGCAAGACCGAAGCCCTGGAAAAGAAGGAAGAAGAGCTCAAGAAAAAGCACGAGGAGGCCGACAGCCGTCTGGCTGAGGTGGATGCCATCCGTGCCAAGGAGATGGAGCGCCTGGAGACCCTGGCGGGCCTGAGCCAGGAGGATGCCCGCGAAGTGCTGCTGCACAAGGTGGACGAGGAGCTCACCCACGAGAAGGCTGTCCGTGTGGCTGCCTACGAGACCGACCTGAAGGAAAACTGCGATAACATCGCCCGCAACATGATCGGTCAGGCCATCAGCCGCTGCGCCGCTGACCACTGCAGCGAGACCACCGTCAGCGTGGTGCCCCTGCCCAGCGACGAGATGAAGGGCCGTATCATCGGCCGTGAGGGCCGCAACATCCGCGCGCTGGAAACTGCCACCGGCGTGGATCTTATCATCGACGATACCCCGGAGGCCATCACCCTGTCCTCCTTTGACCAGACCCGCCGCGAGGTTGCCCGCATGACGCTGGAGCGCCTGATCGGTGATGGCCGCATCCACCCCGCCCGCATTGAGGAGACGGTGGAGAAGTGCCGCCACGACCTTGAGCTGCAGATGAAGCGGGAGGGCGAGCGCGCCGTGATGGAGCTTGGCATCCACGGCCTGCACCCCGACCTCATCAAGCTCATCGGCCGCCTGAAGTACCGCACCAGCTTTGGCCAGAATGCTCTGACCCACAGCATGGAAGTGGCCTGGCTGGCTGGCCTGCTGGCAGGCGAGATGGGTGTGAACGTCACGCTGGCACGCCGTGCCGGTCTGCTGCATGACATCGGCAAGGCTCTTGACCATGAGATCGAGGGCAGCCATGTCCAAATCGGTGTGGACATCTGCCGCAAGTACAAGGAAAATACCCAGATCATCCACGCTATCGAGGCCCATCACGGCGATGTGGAGCCCAAGACTCCGCTGGCCTTCATCATTCAGGCCTGCGACGCCATCAGCGCTGCCCGTCCGGGCGCCCGCCGCGAGAATGTCGAGAGCTATGTGAAGCGTCTGGAGAATCTGGAGGAGATCTCTTCCAGCTTCGAGGGCGTCGAGCAGGCATTCGCCGTGCAGGCTGGCCGCGAAGTGCGCATCATGGTCAAGCCCGACGTCATCAGCGACGATCAGGTCATCCTGCTGGCCCGCTCCATCGCAAAGAAGATCGAGGACACGCTGGATTACCCCGGCCAGATCAAGGTCAATGTCATCCGCGAGAGCCGTGCCGTCGAGTACGCAAAATAAAATATCGAAAGATAGCAAGAGCCGCTGTGCGTATGCACGGCGGCTCTTTTTGCATCTGGTTCAAAATTTTTTCATAATTTACTTGACAACAGGGTTTGTATGTAGTATACTCCACAGCAACCGAACAAACATACATACAAAGTAGGTTTGTGTCAAATGGGAGGGACATCATGAGAGAGCGAATGTGTTGACAGACAAAAACGACATCATACTCAAAAATAAAGGAGAATCCGTTTTATGTCTGTAGAAATTCTGGATCTGGCCGCACTGGCTCTGACTGCCGTATTTTTTGCCCTGCTGTACTACCTGCACAAGGAAAAGCACGTTGACTTCGGCGTGCGCACCATTCTGGCTGTGGGCCTCGGCCTCATTGTGGGCCTTGTGTTCAAGGGCCACCACACCTATGTCGCCGCTGTGGGTACCATCTACGCCCACGTCGTTTCGGCTGTGGTCATCCCGCTGCTGATCTTCAGCATCATTTCCAGCATCACCAATCTGGGCAATTCCGTCCGCCTGAAGAACATCGGCCTCAAGACTGTTTTCTTCCTCGTCCTGAACACCTTCTTTGCCAGCTTCATCACCCTGATCGCTGGTGTCGTGACCAATGTCGGCCACGGTGTGAAGTATGAGCTGGGCTATAAGGACTGCCTGTATATCACCCAGGGTACCAAGGAAGTTACTT
>OMCT01001550.1_pt1 | contig 13600 bp, 12 predicted proteins | sample 1674301 | NCBI WGS metagenome assembly OMCT01 (sample SAMEA103958158, study PRJEB25191) | human gut metagenome
GATAAACGCGGGGCTCATCGACTATAAAAACAACACGAAATGTCCTATAAGCCTCTCTTTTTAACCCGGAGCCGCCGGGGGGACGGAGTTCCGGTCCGTTAAATCCCTTCATCTTTCATAAGGGAATACAACGGTCAAACACATTTTCATCGGTTCCAGCGCATAGACTGCATGGTCTACGTCATGAGGCATCAGTATGGATTCTCCTTCGGAAACCTCGAAGAATTCCTTGCCGACCATGATGCGAGCTTTTCCTTCCAGTACCTGGATCATAGCATCGCCCGTGGACTGATGAGAGCTGATCTCTTCGTCTTTATCAAAGGCAAAGAGGGTTAGGCTGACGTTTTTGTTTTGCGCCAGCGTCTTGCTTGCGATCTGACCTTCCTGATAGGAGATCTGATCCTTCAAAGTGAGCACGGATGCTCTGGGTAAATGGCTGATAAATTGCTTTTCCTCCATGTGGTCCTCCTTTAGTGTGATCAAAGATAGAATTTGTCCTATCTTTATCTTCATTATACTATATGTTGAGGATTAGTCAACGCTAAAACTTAGAACCAAACGAATTTTACTATACTACAGAACATTTTGCAAGGATAAAAAATTTATGAGGGGTGATAAACGGTATAAAACGCAGAACGGGTGACAACGAGGCTGATTTGATGTAAAATAACAGTGTTAGTATCTATAAATCAAGCAAATGAATCCAGAGTATGAATCATCTTTATTCAGAAAAGAGGAAATATATGAAACACAGCAAACTGACCGCTTTACTCTGCGCCCTGGTCATGACAGGCGCCGGCTCTATGTCCGCTTTTGCAGCGGATGCACCACCGGCAGCGACTGCAGCTACAGCTGCACAGCCGGCCAAGGCACAGGAAACGACAGCTGCCGCAGGCACTCCGGCCGAGGCTGCTCAGCCGGAAGTCAACTACACTGAAGCACTTCTGAAAGGCATGTCCCTGACACTGCCGGATGTTGAAAAAGCCGTAGAAGCCGGCACATTCAAGAACCTTTCTCCGGAAGCTCCGAAACCGGCTGAACCAGAACCGGCTCCTGCCCCGGAACCCATTCCTGAACCTGAGCCCACACCAGCTCCTGAACCGGAGCCGGAACCCGAGCCCGCACCGACACCGGCGCAGACTGCCAAGTACACGGCTGATCAGGGAACAAGCGTAGCAACGATTGAAACAGACGGCACTTATGATGCTCAGACTTATACGTCTACAGCCGCTGACCAGAATGCACTTCGCGTTTCCTACGCTTACATGAGCGCAGCAGGCGACACATTCACAAAGACCGGCGATGCTACGAATACAGAAAGCTCCAATCAGTACGGCATGAACGCAGCACTCCTTGTCACCCATGGCGGCCACGGCGCATTCACCAAGGCATCCATCACATCCTCTGCTCTCGGCGCACCGGGCGCATTCGGATACAGCAAGGGAACCTACCTCAACCTGACCGATTCCACCGTTACAACGACAGGAAACAATTCTCCTGCCCTTGAAACAGCAGAAAGAGCCATGATGAAAGTCGTTAACACGACCGTTTCCACATCCGGCTATGCATCCCCGGCTATGAAGGTATCCCAGAACGGCGGCATGATTCTTGCTGAAAGCAGCCATTTCACCACGACTGGCAAGGACTCCCACGGCGCATACGTCAATGGCGACGTCACACTGACAAACAGCAGCGTGAACGCACAGAACACCAAGGCAGCCGTTGTTCGCAACAACAATACGCTTTCCCTTGAAAACTCCACGCTCGAAGGCAATGAAACAGGGTCCGTACCGTACAACATCGTTCTCTACGCTGATCCTTCCGCTATCGGAACCATGGGTGTACAGCAGTTCAATGCAACAGGCTCCACCCTGATTTCCCATCACGGCGGCATGTTCCTTGTCACCGGTACACATAACCGCATCACGCTGAAGAAGACAACCCTCCAGCAGGATCCGGGCCTTCCGATCCTCTCAGCCCTTGGCAATGACGGCGCTTACGGCTGGGGCACCCCGGGCGCTAACGGCGGCCATGTCGAACTGATTGCTGATGAAGAAACACTGAATGGCGATATTGTCGTCGATACGATTTCCGACGTCAACCTGACCCTTAGAAACAACTCCGTATGGACAGGCGCCATCACCATCATCCCGAACGCACAGGGCGGCGAAAAGTACAAGACCAATGCCGACATCTTCATCGGAGCAGGCTCTGTATGGAACCTCACCGCTGACAGCCAGGCAACCACCGTCAACAACCTTGGCACCATCAACTTCAACGGCCACACCATTACCCTCGCGGACGGAACAGTCCTGAAATAAGGGCTTATAGCAAAAATACATATATATAGTATATATATAATAAAAGAAGAGGCTCTCCGGAAATCCCGGGGCCTCTTTTTTGCGGGCGGCTATAGTATAGTGCCAGTAAAAAAGACCATGGAAATCAGATCCACGGTCTTTTTCTATTTCCTTAATTAGTTGATCAGAATGCAGGAATGACAGCGCCTTTGTAGGTGTCTTCGATGAATTTCTTGGATTCAGGGCTGGTGAGCGCTTTCATCAGTTCCTGGATTTCCGGACGGTTTTCATCGCCAGCTCTTACAGCTACGATGTTAGCGTACGGGGAGTCCTTGCTTTCTGTGTAGATGGCATCCTTCGGATTCAGCTTGGCTTCCAGAGCGAAGTTTATGTTGATGACAGCAGCATCGACGTCAGCCAGGGATCTTGGGAGCTGCGGAGCTTCGAGTTCGGAGAACTTCAGGTTGTGCGGGTTTTCAGCAATATCCTGCGGGGTAGCAGTGACAGGAGCACCGTCACGGAGTTTGATCACGCCGGCAGACTGGAGGACGAGGAGAGCACGGCCGCCATTGGTCGGATCGTTCGGAATGGCAATGGATGCGCCGTCCGGCAGTTCAGCGAGGGATTTGTACTTATTGGAGAAAACGGACATTGGTTCAAGATGAACAGCACCGACGGAAGCAAGCTTCAGGCCTCTGGATTTGCAGAATTCATCCAGATATGGTTTGTGCTGGAAGAAGTTTGCGTCAAGGCTCTTGTCGTTCAGGGCCAGGTTCGGCTGGACATAGTCAGTGAATTCGACGATTTCTACATTGATGCCTTTCTTGGCAAGCTGATCCTTCACTGCATTGACGATCTGTTCATGCGGAACGGGGGAGACGCCGACTTTGATAGTCGTTGTTTTGGAAGCGGAGCCTGCAGCCTTGGAAGCAGCCGGTTTTTCTCCGCCGCAGCCGGCGATGAGACCAGCGGCAGCAAGAGCAGCGAGGGAAACGGCGAGAGTTTTGCGGTAGTTCATAGTAAGTCCTCCTTATGATTTCGTGGAAATAACGATTCCGGGTACAAAAAAATCCCTCTTCCCGACGGGACGAAGGATTCTGTTTCGTGGTACCACCCATGTTCGCCTTTCCGTCGCCGGAAAGACCTTGTGAAGTGCAAGGCACTCCTGTCCTGTAACGGGAACTCCCGGGCCACTTCATCATTCGGCGGCGCATGCTCCAAGGCCATGTTCGGCGGATGTCCGGCGTCCCTTCTCACCATTCGGGACTCTCTTTGGCTTTCTTTCCGCGTACTCTTCTCTTCATCGCTTGTATCAAGTTGGACATACTATAGCATTTCGTCATGAAAGCGTCAAGAAAATTTTAAAATTGTTATTTTGAGAATACGAAAGTAAAAGAGAGAAAAAGTGAAGAAAAAGCGCTTTAAAAAAGAAAAGGACGAAAGGGCGTGCCGTTGCCCTAAAAGAATCAGTCTATTATAATGAGATACGGAACAAAGTGGTTCCTTTTATAGAATTTATTAGCCGGAGGTGGAAATGGGTTTTTTTGGCCTGATGCATAAAGCATGCTCGCGCGAGCATGTCCTATATCTTTTATATTTGACGCTGTTCCTGATTCCGCTGAATCCATTCCTTTTCTATGCGCCCCTCATCCCGGCCCTCATCCTGTGGCTGGTCAACTGGCGTACATCAAAGGAAGTGTCCTTCCGCGTCCCTCCATACTGGGGAGCAGGAGCCGTCTTTTTAGCGTGTTCGCTTCTGTCCACGGCCGTATCCAAGGACAGCTTCTTCTCGATTTTCAACTGGTTGCTCCAGCCGCTTCTTTATGCGGCCGTCTATCTCATGGTCTTTTCCACGATCCGTACGGTCAGGGAAAAGGAAAAGGCGCTCTATGCCTTCCTGGCAGGTGCTCTCTGTGTAGCCGCTTACGGTTTCTTCCAGTATGCGGATGCCCATGACATGGCAAAGGATCTTACCGCGCAGAGCTGGGTCGATCCGGAGCGTTTCCCGCTTCTCCGCCGCCGCATGTATTCGACGCTGGAGAATCCGAACCTTCTGGGCGCTTACCTTCTGATGATCATCAGTGCGCTTTCCTCTTTCTTCCTCTATGAGAAGAAGGGGAGAAGAAAGTACATTTTCGGAATCGTCCTGCTGGTGCTCCTTACCTGCCTGGCGCTTACCTATTCCAGAGGCGCGTGGGTGGCAGCCGGCGGCATCGTGGCAGGCCTTGCCATTTTCCATGATAAGAGATTCGGTCTTTTATTCCTGCTCGTTCCGATTGGCCTTCTCTTTTATCACGGACAGATTGCCGAACGTTTCCTTTCCCTTTTCAGAGGGGATGACACGTCCGTCGATCTTCGCTTCGCTCTCTGGGAAAGTACGAGAGCCATGATTGAAGAACATCCTCTTCTGGGCATCGGCTGGGGATCGTATTTCCTCGCATACCCGGATTACAATTTCTTTATACAGAATGACAATGTACTGATTTTCCATGCACACAACATGTACCTGAACATGCTGGCCGAAGTAGGGATCCCGGGTGGCCTTGCATTCCTGGCTGCTTTCTTTGCGCAGGGTATCATCGCCTACAGGATTTTCAAAGGGGGAGAGACTGCCTTTGACCGTGCCATGGGCCTAGGCGGCATGCTTGCCGTCATCTTGATTGCCATTATCAGCTTCGGAGACCATGTACTTTTTAGCCGTTCCGTATCATTTTGTTTCTGGAGTCTGGCAAGTTTGTGGGCTTCATGCATAAGTCATGCAAACGAAAAATAGAAATATATGATTATGGTTTTCTGTAAATTTCATTGTTATACAACATGTAAATCATAATTTGTCTAATAGGAATTATTTATATGACCCATAATAGAAATTAAGAAACAGAGAACCTATTTTAGGGGATACAATCTCAGAAAATGTGGTATAATGATAAATGTGATAAGGTAAATAAAAATGCAGTCAGTATGATGAATTAGATTAGGAAATGGATTTTTTGAAGTAAATGTTTACCGAACATTTTCGATAAAGAGAAGAAAACATTCCCGTCTCGTATAGACTGTGTTTTTTACTGAGGTAAAAAGATCTGCAGCAAAAGCAGGTAAATCAAGCTGTGGACTTTTATATATTATTTTATTTTTGGGAGGATGATAGTAATGATCGACACCAATGATAGTGAATTCCTTAGCAGGATTGAGGACAAGAGCCTTCTCTCCAAGGTCATGCCAGGCGCAGCAGCTGCAGCTATGATCAATGCAGGGGACATCATCGGTATTTCCGGATTTACGCCATGCGGCTATCCGAAAATTACAATGCATGAACTCGCAGAACGCATGAAACAGACCCCGTTCCAGGTAGATATCTGGACAGGCGCTTCCACCGGTTCCCAGATTGATACCGAACTGGTTGCTGTAAACGGCGTCAGAGTTCGTATGCCTTACCAGACAAACGCTAACCTGAGGAAAGCCATCAACAATGGCCAGGTAAGCTACTATGACCTGCATCTGTCTCATGTAGCACAGCAGGTTCGTGCTGGCTTCTTCACCAACGTTAAAGGCGAACGCGTAACCGGCCCGGACTTCGCAGTCGTTGAAGCATGCAAGATCGGACCGAACGGCGAAATCTACCCGACAACTGCTATCGGCAACTCTCCGGTATACGTAGACACCGCTAAGAAAGTCATTGTCGAAGTTAACACCACTCAGCCACTCGGCCTCGTAGGCATGGCTGATATTTACATGCGTAAGAACCCGCCGCACTGCGAACCGATTCCGATTCTCCACGCTGGCGACCGTATCGGCACACCGTACATCAAATGCGATCCGTCCAAGATCGTAGCTATCGTTCCATGCGATATGCCAGACGTAACCCGTGCACTGGCTCCGCTCGATGACGACGCTGAAGCAATGGGCAACAACCTTGTAGAATTCCTGACCAACGAAGTTAAACATGGCAGACTTCCGGAAAACCTGCTCCCGCTGCAGTCTGGCGTAGGCAACGTTGCTAACGCAGTTATCCATGGCCTCGTTGAATCCCAGTTCAAGAACCTGTCCGTATACACCGAAGTTATCCAGGATGGCATGTTCGATCTGATCGACAAAGACAAGATCGACATGATTTCCGGTACTTCCCTGTCTCCATCTCCGGAAGGCCTGAAACGTTTCTACGACAACATCGAAAAATACAACAAGAAGATCGTTCTGCGTCCGCAGGAAATCTCCAACAACGGTGAAGTTGTTCGTCGTATCGGCGTTATCGGCATGAACACGGCTCTTGAAATGGATATTTACGGCCACGTAAACTCCACCCATATAACAGGCACCAAGCTGATGAACGGTATCGGCGGTTCCGGCGACTTCGCTCGTAACGCATTCCTGTCCTGCTTCTTCTGCCACAGCTCCGCTAAGGGCGGCAAGATCTCCGCAGTTGTTCCGATGTGCTCCCATGTTGACCACACCGAACACGATACCCATGTATTCATCTCTGAACAGGGTGTCGCAGATGTTCGCGGCCTGAGCCCGAAGGAAAGAGCAAAGGTTATCATCAACAACGTTGCTCATCCGTCCTACAGAGATCAGCTCATGGACTACTATGAAAGAGCAGTTGCCGCATGCGGCCACAGCCAGACCCCGCACATTCTTCCGGAAGCTTTCAAATTCCATGAAAGCCTGGCAGAAACCGGCGATATGCACTTCAAGAAATAATTTAGTGCTGTATTAAAATTTTTAATGCTTTACAAATAAACTCAGTACTGTATAATAATCTATGATGATGACTGCCCATTGACAGTGTCATACACATGGGTTTCGCAAGTGTCCTGAAACCGCTGCAAGAAGACTTGAAAAAGCGCTGCAGCGGGGAAGGCGTTGCGGGCCCTGGACCGGAAAGAAGTTCCCTTAGAAAACAGTGAGAAGAGCATAAAGACGCCGCCGCTGATAAATGATGGGAAGTTTTTTCCCAGAAGTTACTTACTTACTTTTTTAGGAGGAAGATGAACTCATGTCTAACGAATCCCTGAAAGCTAAACTTGATGCCTACAATGCAGAATATGCAAAACAGACGGCAAAACATCCGGAAAGAGTTGGTCTTAAACACAAGAACCTGTACACACCTCTCGATCTCGAAGGTTTTGATTATGAAAGAGACCTCGGTTTCCCGGGCGAATATCCATACACCCGTGGCGTACAGCCGACCATGTATCGTGGCCGTCTCTGGACCATGCGTATGTATGCAGGCTTCGCAACCGCTGAAGAATCCAACAAACGTTATCGTTACCTGATTGCTAACGGCGGATCTGGTCTGTCCGTAGCATTCGACCTTCCAACCCAGATCGGTTATGACTCCGATGATAAGATGGCTGAAGGCGAAATTGGTAAAGTAGGCGTTGCTATTGATACCCTGAAAGATATGGAAATCCTGTTCGATCAGATCGACCTGGGCAAAGTTTCCACATCCATGACCATCAACGCACCGGCATCCGTTCTGCTCGCTATGTACATTGCAGTTGCTGAAAAACAGGGCGTTCCTGCTTCCGCACTCCGCGGCACCATTCAGAACGATATTCTGAAGGAATACTCCGCTCGCGGCACCTACATTTTCCCGGTTAAACCATCCATGCGTTTAATCACCAACATTTTCGAATACTGCTCCAAGAACGTTCCGAAGTGGAACACCATCTCCATTTCCGGTTACCACATCCGTGAAGCTGGTTCCACCGCTGCTCAGGAAATCGCATTCACCATCGCTGATGGTATCGCTTACATCGAAGCAGCTCTGAAAGCTGGCATGCACATCGATGAATTCGCTCCACGTCTGTCCTTCTTCTGGAATGCACACAACAACGTACTCGAAGAAGTCGCTAAATTCCGCGCTTCCCGTCGTCTGTGGGCTACAATTCTGAAAGAAAGATTCCACGCTGAAAACGAAAAATCCATGAAACTGCGTTTCCACACCCAGACCGCAGGCTCCATGCTGACAGCTCAGCAGCCAAACAACAACATCGTTCGTGTTGCTCTGCAGACAGCAGCAGCTGTTATGGGCGGAACCCAGTCCCTGCACACCAACTCCCGCGATGAAGCTCTGGCTCTGCCAACCACTGAATCCGTAACCATCGCTCTGCGTACACAGCAGATCGTTGCTTATGAATCCGGCCTGGCTGACGTAGTTGATCCGCTCGGCGGCTCCTACTATGTTGAAGCTATGACCAACGCTATCGAAGCTGAAGCTAAAGAATACATCAGAAAGATCGATGAAATGGGCGGCGCTGTAGAAGCTATTGATAAAGGCTATATCCAGAAGGAAATTCAGGACTCCGCTTATGCTTGGCAGATGGCTGTTGAATCCGGCGAAAAGACAATCGTTGGCGTCAACAAGTTCACAATGGAAGAACCACCGGTTGAAGGCCTGCTGAAGGTTGACTCCTCCGCTGGTGAATTCCAGAAGAACAAACTGGCTAAAGTTAAAGCAGAACGTGATAACGCTAAGGTTCAGGAAGAACTGAAGAAGCTGGAAGTTGCAGCTGCTGATGAAGACACCAACCTGATGCCAGTTATTCTCGACTGCGTACGTGCTTATTGCTCCCTCGGCGAAATCTGCGGAGTACTCCGTAAGGTATTCGGCGAATACAAACCGCACAACACACTTTAATTAGATAATCGGAAATAGTTCTGGAGGTAATTAACAATGGCAGAAAAACGTATCAGAGTACTCGTAGCTAAACCGGGTCTTGATGGACATGATCGCGGCGCAAAGGTTATTGCCCGTGCACTCCGTGATGCAGGCATGGAAGTTATTTACACAGGTCTTCGCCAGACCGTTGAACAGATCGTTGAAGCAGCTGACGCAGAAGACGTTGATGTAGTAGCACTGTCCCTGCTGTCCGGCGCTCACAACACACTGTTCCCGGAAGTTGTCAAAGCTCTTGAAGCTAAAGGCATGGGCGATGTACTCGTAATCGGCGGCGGCGTAATTCCGGCTGCTGATATTTCAGGTCTGGAAAAAGCAGGCGTAAAGGCTATCTTCACACCTGGCACACCAACCAAAGAAGTTATTGACTTCATCCAGGCAAATGTAAAATAATTAGCTTTTAGACTACCACTTGGCGGTTTATTAGTGTAATTTAGCTGTTAAAGGGCTGGGTGCACTCTCAGCCCTTTACAACTATTTATTTCTCTTGATTTACTCCTCGAAAAGGCGGTGTATCCATGGAATTTTCTATGAAGGATTTTTGGAATGGAAATAGACGCGCCTTAGCGAGAGCAATTACCATCGTTGAAGACGAACGTGATGGTTATGAAGATATCATGAAAGATATCTATCACCATACCGGTCGTGCTCAGGTCATCGGTATCACTGGTGCGCCTGGTGCGGGTAAGAGCACACTGTCTGATGCCCTCATAAAGCAGTTTCGCAAACAGGGTAAAACAGTAGGCATCGTCGCTGTCGATCCTACCAGTCCGTTCTCCGGCGGCGCCATTCTTGGTGACCGTATTCGTATGAACGACCTGACGTTGGATAAGGGTGTTTATATCCGTAGTATGGGTACACGCGGCAGTCTCGGGGGTTTGTCCCGCAAGACCGCAGATGCGGTTAAACTGATGGATGCTTTCGGTCTCGATGTTATTTTCATCGAAACAGTAGGCGTAGGACAGTCCGAAGTCGATATCGTTAAGAATGCGGATACCACACTTGTTGTGCTCGTACCCGGACTTGGCGACGATATTCAGGCAATCAAGGCTGGTATCCTTGAAATCGGTGACGTATTTGTCATCAATAAATGTGATCGCGACGGCGCAGATCGTTTGAATGTTGAGATCGAAATGATGCTCGATCTGGGCGAAGCTCAGAACTGGCGTCCACCGATCGAAAGAACGATCGCGAACAAAGACCAGGGTGTAGAAGATGTAGTAGCAGCTCTGGGTGATCATAGGAAGTATCTCGAAGAATCCGGCTTGCTGGAAGAACGCAGACGCGAACGCGCACGCAGCGAGATGCTCGAAATGATTCACGACCGCATTTCCCGTCATATTGAAGAAAATGTCTCCAAGACGGGTGAATTCAATGGCTACGTGGAAGACGTATTTGAAAGGAAAACTGATCCATTCACTGTCGTCGATTCCATCGTGGACAAAATATTCAAATAATTTATAAAGGAGGAGTTATTATGGCATTCAAAGTTTTGTGTGTCGATCATGTAGGCGTAGCTGTTAAAGACCTGGCTCTTATTAAACAGCAGATGAAAGACATTCTGGGACTGGATCCATCCCTGCCGGATGAAACCGTTGAAGATCAGCATGTAACAACAAGCTTCTTCAAACCATCCCCGCAGACCGAAGCTTGCGAACTCGAATTCCTGGGTTCCACAACTCCGGATGGCCCGATCGCTCGTTTCATTGAAAAATCCAACGGCGGCAAGAACGGCTTCCAGCATGTTGCTCTTCGTGTTGACGACATCGAAGCATGCCTCGCAGATCTGCAGGCTAAAGAAGTTCCGCTCATCGACAAGAAATGGCGTGTCGGTGCAGGCGGCTGTCACATCGCATTCTTGCATCCAAAGGCTACCGGCCTTCTGCTTGAACTGACAGAACGCCCTGGCGGCCCGTCCTTCAATAAATAAGTTGAATGATGGCAAATGATTCGCCCGTTTTGGGCGAGTCATCCCCCTTGCGGGGGACCCTAATATTTTTGGAGGTGTAAGAATGGCAACTGTTGAAGAAAGAATTGAACTTCTCCATAAGAACCTCGCTCATGTTGAGGCTATGGGTGGCGAAAAACGTGTTGAAAAACAGCATGCAAAAGGCAAACTGACCGCTCGTGAAAGACTCGCTCTTCTGTTTGATGAAGGCACTTTCGTTGAAGTCAATGCCCTCGTAAAATCCCGCTGCCACAACTTCGGCCAGGAAAAGAAAGATCTCCCGGGCGAAGGCGTTGTAACAGGTTACGGCACTGTTGATGGAAGATTGGTATTTGCATTCGCTCAGGACTTCACCGTTGAAGGCGGCTCCCTTGGTGAAATGCACGCTGCAAAGATCGTTCACGTAAATGAACTGGCTCTCAAAGTCGGTGCACCTTGCGTAGGCCTGAACGATTCCGGCGGAGCTCGTATTCAGGAAGCTGTCGATGCCCTCTCCGGCTACGGCAAGATTTTCTGGTGCAACACCATCGCTTCCGGCGTAATCCCGCAGATTTCTGCAATCATGGGACCGTCCGCAGGCGGCGCTGTTTACTCCCCGGCTCTGACCGACTTCATTTACATGGTTAAGAAAACATCCCAGATGTTCCTGACCGGCCCGGCTGTCGTTGAATCCGTCACCGGCGAAAAGATCACCGCTGAAGCACTCGGCGGCGCTATGACCCATAACCGTACATCCGGCGTAGCTCAGTTCGCAGCTGAAAACGACGAAGACTGCATTAAACAGATTCGTTACCTGCTCAGCTTCCTCCCGAGCAACAACATGGAAGACGCTCCGATCGTAGAAACCGGAGACGATCCGACCAGAACTGATCCAGCTCTGGACACCATCATGCCGGAAAGCTCCAATGCACCGTACAATATGTATGATGTACTGAAATCCATTGTTGATAATGGCGAATACTACGATGTAGCTAAGGAATTCGCAAAGAACATCATCACCTGCTTCGCTCGTATGGACGGACAGACTGTTGGTATCATTGCTAACCAGCCAGCATTCATGGCAGGCTGCCTTGACTACAACGCATCCGATAAAGCAGCTCGCTTCATTCGTTTCTGCGACTGCTTCAACATTCCGGTTCTGAACGTTGTCGACGTTCCTGGCTTCCTGCCTGGCAAACAGCAGGAATATGCCGGCGTAATTCGTCACGGCGCTAAGATGCTGTTCGCATACTGCGAAGCTACAGTTCCGAAGATCACCATGATTCTGCGTAAAGCTTACGGCGGCTCCTACATCGCTATGTGCTCCCGTGAACAGGGCGCTGACCAGGTATTTGCTTGGCCAACCGCTGAAATCGCAGTTATGGGACCTGCAGGCGCAGCTAACATCATCTTCAAGAAAGACCCGAACAAAGAAGAACGCACAAAGGAATATGTCGAGGAATTCGCTACTCCTTACAAAGCTGCAGAACGTGGCTATGTAGATGCAGTAATCGATCCAAGAAATACCCGCCCAACAATCATCAATGCACTGAAGATGCTTGCTTCCAAGCACGAAGTACATCCGGCAAAGAAACACGGAAACATTCCGCTCTAATATTTGCCGCTTAAATCTCTATATTGAAAGGATGGGTACAGATGGATAACAGTACAGTTATGTATATCGCGGTTTTTGCTGCTATCGTTGCAGTAATTGCCCTGATCATGATCTGGCAGGTACGTTCATCTCTCAATCAGTCCGCAGCACCGGCACCAGCTCCTAAAAAGGCAGCAGCTCCAGCAGCAAGAGCAGCAGCTCCTGCAGCAGCAGCTAACAATGGTGCAGTCGTAGCAGCTATCGCTGCTGCTATCGTTGCTATGGGTGGCGGCGAAATCGTCTCCATCCACCCGGCAGCTAGACCTGGCTGGACTTCCGCAGCTCGCATTGCGGGCGTTTCCGGCAACCAGCAGTTCTAATTGAAAGTTGAAAGTACAATCATTTAGGAGGAAAGACAATGAGAAAATTTACTGTAACAGTTAACGGCCAGGATTACGATGTAGTAGTTAAAGACGGCGGCGCTGCAGCAGCAGCTCCGGCTCCGGCAGCAGCTCCAGTAGCAGCAGCTCCAGCTCCGGCAGCAGCTCCGGCTCCAGCTCCGGCTCCGGCTCCAGCTCCGGCTCCGGCTCCGGCTCCGGCAGCAGCTCCTGCAGGTGCAGGCGAATCCGTAGAAGCTCCAATGCCTGGTAAAGTCATCCGCATCAACAAACATGTTGGTGATGCAGTAGCAGCAGGCGACGAAGTCCTCGTACTCGAAGCTATGAAGATGGGCAACCCGATCATGGCTCCATGCGATGGCAAGATCACCTCCATGCAGGCTCAGGAAGGCCAGTCCGTACAGGGCGGCGATCCGCTGTTCACCGTTGGCTAATAGCAGCTTAATGAACATCGCTTAATCTAAAAGGGCAGTGCTTCGGCACTGCTCTTTTTTTATGTCCGGCTTACCGTGGGGTGTGATAGGCTATACGACATTTCGTGGTGATTTTATGGCCGATGAGGCTTGTATTTATCGGGTTTCATAGGTATTTTAAGATCTTCAGTGATTCTTAAAGGGTGGACAAAACGTGTTGGTAAAAAGTCTCAAACACCTTGTAAATACGGGCTAAAATGGTATTTTATCTTTCCCAGGAAATGAATTA
>OMCT01001562.1_pt1 | contig 13511 bp, 16 predicted proteins | sample 1674301 | NCBI WGS metagenome assembly OMCT01 (sample SAMEA103958158, study PRJEB25191) | human gut metagenome
CCAAATTGTCATATATTACAACATGTTTTCTGAAAAAGTTTACATTTATCAACATGGAAGTTGAAAAAGCCTTTTAAATCACGCACTATTGCCATTTTAAATGCACAAAAAAAGGCAGCAAGCTAACCTACTGCCTAAAATCATTCAATTCACGCCTATCACTGTTAGTAGAAAAAGTATCATCATCACCGCCGATACGCTGCTAAGAACAAGTCCAAATATCACACAGCAAACTGCATTCAGGTCAAAAACTTCATTTCTTTTGCCGTCATATCTGAGCCTACAGACCTTATCGGGTATGTATATCTTTGAGCGCATTACTACCTCATATGGGAATACGTTTGGATACTCACTATCACTAACCTTGTAAAACGCTGTATCAAATTTCTTGCCCTCTGCCCTGCCGAAACGCACAAACTTTCCTTTCACGCTTTTCGTTCCAGTAAGTTTTACAGCAGAGTATACAAAGAAACCAAAAATAGCCAGTAGCAGGATAACAAGAAAAACTATGAACATTATAGGAACTATAACAAAGTCTGCGCCAAGACACATGGCAAGCACAAGAACAACCGTGGCTATGATAACAAATTCCATGACTGTACCCTACAAAAGACTTCTGTAATAGTCGCTAAGACGCTTAGCGTTAGCTTTCAAAAGCTCGTCAGCCTTGTTTTTAACGCTTTCATCTGCAAAAAAACCACGCTTTGAAAGTTCAGAAGCCTGCTTGGCAAGGTCTATCGCCTTTTGAAGATCCGTGGCACTGTCAGAGCCTGAATACTCCCTAGCCACCATAAGGCAAGCTTTCGCCTTAAGCGCACATATCTCATCTGAAAAATCGTCATCAGCGTCATACTCTATAACAGCCTTATAGTTCTTGTTTATAAATTCTGTCCGTATACTGATATAGCCCTCTGCGTCAGGGGCGTTTTTGGAGTCGTTTTCATCAGGCAGAAGGGCATTAGGCTTTATCTCCAACACTTTGCAGAGGTATTCAAGGGTCTTTACCGACGGCGTTGCTGAGCCGCTCTCTATCTGACTAAGCATATTGCGGGTTATAAAATCACCCACTACCTCGCTTTGAGTCATTTTCTTTGCAAGCCTTGCCTCTTTTATCCTCTTGCCGAGAGTATTGTTCTCCATTATATCGCCTCACTTTATTTACTGTAAATTTCATTTACTTATATGATAGCAGATAGTAAAACAGATTTCAAGTGTTTAACGAAAAATTTACAATTTTTTGTGCTAATCCATATCTAAAAATAATTTTAATTATTGTCGAAAATCTATTGACAAATAAGATAAATGAGTATATAATAAACGTAAATAATATTTACATTGGAGGTGTAAGCTATATGAATGAATGGTGGGACGGTTTGTCACTTTTACTTAAAGTGCTGTATTGCATAGCGTTTCCGTCAACGCTTATACTGCTTGTGCAGACTTTGCTTTCTATGTTCGGTTTTCATGATGGTGGAAGCGGTCATGATTTCAGCGACACGTCAGGTCTTGATCTTGATGTTGATACCAACATCAGCGGTCACGGAGATGTGGATATTGGTCACTGTACACATGATATCGGCTGTGACCACAACGTAGACGGCGGAAACCCTGCGGATTTTGCTTCTATGAGAATGTTCACGCTTCAGACCATAGTTGCTTTTTTCACTGTGTTTAGCTGGTCATCTATCGTTCTTGTAAGCTCAGGTGTTTATCCAGCACTGTCTACAGTTATCGGCTTTGTTCTGGGTCTGGCGACCATGCTTCTTGTAGCAAAGATAGTTCAACTTTCTGTAAGACTTGCTGAAAACGGTACGGCTGATTATAAAAATGCTATAGGAGAAACTGCTACTGTTTATATCCCCTGCCCACCTAAAGACCATGGGCTTGGTAAAGTGAATGTTATGATAAACGGACAGCTAAGAGAAGTCACTGCAATAAACAATGGTGATGAGCTTATAAAGACAGGAACTCAGGTTCGTATTATCGATTTGCAAGGAGATACTGTCGTAATAGAAAAATAAAAGAATTGATAGAACAAAGGGGTGCTAAACATAAAGATTCTGTGAAATGACCCGTCTTGAGGTTATTATAATATTATTTGTGTGGGAGGAAAAATTATGGAACCAGTAATCATCATCTGCGTGATAGTCGTTGTGCTTTTTGCGGCAATTATGGCAATACTGTCACGCTACAGAAAATGTCCGTCTGATAAGGTGCTTGTTATCTATGGTAAAGTAGGAACAGACAAGAATGGTCAAGCAAGAAGCGCAAGATGTATCCACGGCGGTGCGGCATTTATCGTGCCAATAATCCAATCTTATGAGTATATGGATCTTACTCCTATATCCATAAATGTGGATCTAAAAAACGCTCTTTCAAGGCAGAACATCAGAATTGATGTTCCATCAAGATTTACTGTTGGTATCTCAACAGAACCAGGCGTTATGCAAAACGCTGCTGAGCGTCTTCTCGGCTTGAAGCTCATGGAAATTCAGGAGCTTGCAAAGGATATCATATTCGGTCAGTTGAGACTTATTATCGCAACAATGGATATTGAGGAAATAAACTCGGACAGAGATAAATTTCTGCTTGCGGTATCAAACAATGTTGAGATAGAGCTTAAAAAGATAGGTCTTAAGCTTATCAACGTAAACGTAACGGATATTACAGATGAGTCTGGATATCTGGAAGCTCTCGGTAAAGAAGCTGCTGCAAAGGCTATCAATGACGCTAAGAAGTCAGTTGCCGAAAAACACAGAGACGGTGAGATCGGTCAGGCAAACGCTCAGAAAGACCAGCGTATCCAAGTTGCTGCTGCAAACGCTTCTGCTATCGACGGTGAGAACCAGGCCAAGATAGAGGTTGCACAGTCAGAAGCCCTCAGACGTGAGCGTGAAGCGGAAGCTCTCAGACAGGCTACAGCCGCTGAAGCTGTTCAGGCAGCAAAGGCAAAGCAGGAAGCTTACATAGCTCAGCAATCCGCCGAGCAGACGAGAGCCGAACTTGAAAAGGCTACACAGACCGCTGATGTTATCGTAAAGGCTCAGATCTCAAAGCAGCAGGCCGAGATCGAAGCTGAAGCACAGGCTGAGGTAGTAAGACGTAAAGCAAAGGGTGAGGCCGATGCTATCTTTGCAAAAATGGAAGCTGAAGCAAAGGGTAATCAGGAAATACTCACAAAGCAGGCAGAGGGTATGAGAAAGCTTGTTGAAGCAGCAGGCGGAGACGCTAATGCAGCCGTCAAACTCATAGTTGCTGACAAGCTTGAAGAGCTTATCTCTATTCAGGTAGAAGCTATCAAGAACATTAAGATAGACAAGATAACCGTGTGGGATACAGGCGCAGGTGCAGACGGAAAAGGCTCGACAGCAAACTTTCTAAGCGGACTTATGCAGTCAGTTCCTCCGCTGAACGATCTGTTCAAGCAAGCAGGAATGTCACTCCCTGATTTTCTTGGCGAGGACATACAGGAAGCTTTGAAAAAGTCACAGAAAGAAGCAGTAAAGAGAGCAGCTGAGGCTGATAATGCAGAAACTCTCGACCCAAAAGATGTTGAGGTAATAGAACCTGAGAAATAATTAATTTGACCTCCGTAGTTTAACGATTGCGGAGGTCTTTTGGTATAAATAAAAGCGAGTTTCAACATCATGAAACTCGCTTTTTTATGTTCAATATGGTTCAACGACTACTGCTCTGCCCTCTTTCAAGGACCTTTGTACATCAATAAAACGCTGATTTTTGCTGCCCATAAATTTCAACTCAAGGCTTCGCTGTGACAGAATAAATGGTCCGTCAACAAGATAATCAAGCTGACTAAGAAGCTCCATATAGCCGTTTTCAGCGTTAGCGTTTGCGATTAGATATTCATAAGTATAGCCCGTGAATGATATCACATTCAGTGAAAAGCCACGGAACGCTTTTATCCTTCCTGCAAGTTCTGCTAACGGTTTGCACTGACAGAAAGGCTCACCGCCACTGAACGTCACACCGTCAAGAAGCGGGTCTTTTATTATCTCATTGTAAAGCTGGTCTGTGTCAACGACAATGCCACCGTTAAAATCATGTGTCTGCGGATTGTGACAACCCTCACAGCCGTGTGGACAGCCCTGCGTAAAAATAGTGAACCTAAAACCCGGTCCGTCTACGATAGATTCACCGACAGTGCCTGCTATCCTAAGCTCCATGGCTAATTGTCACCCTCACAGCAGGCTTTTGCACGAGGTATCCTCTCATGTATCACCTTGCTGTGTTCAGCCTCAGAACGTCCACACTTCGGGCATTTGTCACCTATTATTCCAGTATATCCGCAAACAGGATCACGGTCAACAGGGTGGTTTATTGAGCCGTAGCCTATGCCAACTTCTTTCATATATCTTACGACTTTCTCGAATGCAGAAAGATTGTTCAGCGGATCGCCGTCAAGCTCGATATAGCTTATATGGCCTGCATTTGTAAGAGCATGGTAAGGAGCTTCTATTTTAAGTTTCTCAAACGCTGTTATCGGATAGTAAACAGGTACATGGAAAGAATTAGTATAATATTCTCTGTCAGTAACTCCTGCTATCTCGCCATAACGTTCTCTATCCATTTTAACAAATCTGCCGGAAAGTCCCTCAGCAGGCGTTGCAAGCAACGAGAAGTTAAGACCAGTACGCTTTGTTTCCTCGTCCATTCTTGCTCTCATACGTGAGATTATCTCCAAGCCAAGCTCTCTTGCTTCTTCACTTTCACCATGGTGCTTGCCGGTAAGCACTTTAAGACACTCAGCAAGACCGATAAAGCCCACTGAAAGAGTGCCATGCTTTAGCACTTCTTCAAGTGTATCGTCAGCCGTAAGCTTCTCTGAATCGAGCCATATGCCCTGACCCATGAGGAACGGATAATTTCTCACACGCTTTGAACACTGTATCTTAAATCTGTGCATAAGCTGGTCGATACAAAGATCCATAAGCTCATCAAGGCTGTCAAAGAAAGCACCGATATTACGCTGTGCTTTTATGCCAAGTCTAGGGAGATTAATGGTAGTAAAAGAGAGATTTCCTCTTCCTGTCACTATCTCACGAGTAGGGTCATATGCGTTACCGATAACTCTTGTGCGACAACCCATGTAAGCTATCTCAGTGTCAGGATTGCCCTCTTTATAATACTGTAGATTGAAAGGAGCGTCGATAAATGAAAAATTCGGGAAAAGACGCTTCGCTGATACACGGCAGGCGAGCTTGAAAAGGTCATAGTTCGGATCATCAGGATCAAAGTTCACGCCCTCTTTTATCTTGAAAATATGTATAGGGAAAATAGGCGTTTCACCATTGCCAAGTCCTGCTTCCTCTGCAAGAAGAATATTCTTTATAACAAGTCTGCCTTCGATAGAAGTATCCGTGCCATAATTTATGGAGCTGAAAGGCGTTTGAGCGCCTGCACGGGAGTTCATGGTATTAAGATTATGGATAAGCGCTTCCATTGCCTGATATGTGGCTCTGTCAGTTTCTTTCAAAGAGTTTTTATATGCAAAACTCTGTATCTTCTTCACTATAGGTGCGTCAACAAAATTCACAAGAAACTGTGCTTCAGCCTCTTGATAGCCGTTATCATTGGCGAGAGTGATCTTTAAACCCTGCTCATCAAGCATTTCAGTTATTTTTTTTGCAATGCTCTGAGCATCAGAAACTTCACCAAGGAGAGCAAGTCCCCTGCCGATATTGTCACGATAGCGGTGTCTGAATGTCTTTCTTACACCCTCAGCCATATCATAATCGAACTTCGGAAGAGATTGACCACCATGCTGGTCGTTCTGATTGGATTGTATCGCAATGCAGGCAAGCGCCGCATAGCTTTGTATATCATTTGGTGTACGCAAAAAGCCATGACCTGTAGAAAAACCCTTATCAAAAAGCTTTGTAAGGTCTATCTGAGTGCAAGTGGTAGTCAGTGTATAAAAATCAAGATCATGAATGTGGATATCCCCCTCCTGATGAGCCTTTGAATGCTCAGGAGCAAGAACATACATCTCATTGAACTCCTTTGCACCCACAGATCCGTATTTAAGCATTGTACCCATTGCGGTATCACCGTCTATATTAGCATTCTCACGCTTCAAATCGTTATCTTTCGCTGATTGGAAAGTAAGATCCTCATAAACTTTCATAAGACGGGTATTCATTTCTCTTGCACGAGTTCTGTTTGAGCGGTAGAGTATGTAACTTTTTGCAGTATCAGCCATGCCCTCCTCGATAAGTACACGCTCAACGCAATCCTGAATCTCTTCAACAGTAGGCATATCAAGGTGTTTTTCCATAAGCTTATCAACAACTTTACCCGAAAGCTCCAAAGCTTCCTCATAATTATCCTTGCCCACAGACTGAGCCGCCTTGTATATAGCGCCAGCTATTTTCTCAATATTGAAAGTTACAGTACGTCCGTCACGCTTTTTTATCTTGATTATCACAATACCGCCTCCGATTTTCCCGATTTATCCTTATATTTTTTATATTCTCACAACTCGCACCGCAAATCACAACATATTGTATAAAAAGCAGTGCTTAATACAAGTATATAGTATAAGTGGCGCAAAGTCAAGGCGTTATACAACAAAATGTGACTTTGTTATTTGTATTAAATGCACAAAGCCACATTTTCGTCGGATATTGATTTTAGGTGTCAAGTAAAATGCTTTTAGCTGTAATGCAGTCGAACTTTACAGTGCATAATACGATATAGTTTGGTTATTGATACTGTAAAGTGAGCTAACTTGTCGTCTTATGCATTTTTAAGTGCTGCTCCGTGCTTCTGAAATGTCATAAACAGGCGAATTCAGCAAGTGTGTAAAGCACTTTAACTTGTCGAGCTTTTAAATTTTGCACTATGTTGCCGAACTACTCTCAGCACTCTCGTAAGTGTAATCATGTGTGACTACAGAGCTGCCTGTTTCATTTTCAAGTACCTCTTCGAGAGTAGTATTCATCATATAGGCACAGAAAGATATCAGCATTACAAAAAAACTCACTATCAACACAATATCCAATCTATAACCATTTTTCTTCTTTTTGTTATCGTTCATAAGATCTTCTCCAAAATATGATTTTAATACCATTATACTATATCCCTCTGCCTTTTTCAAGCCAAAATGACAAAATCGCAGATATTTTTATACCATACACACTGCCATGTGATAAATGCACAAAAGACAATTTCTTTTATTGTTTAATTTTTGTTTTTACCCCTTGCAAAAAAGCCGCATATAGTGTATAATAAATATTATATTGCTTGACGTTCACCAGGCGACAAGCGGCCGTATTAACTAAGATACAGGCAATTTGATTTAACAGAAATGAGGCTTTTATATGTGCGGTTTTGTTGGATTTACAAATAAAATCAATGACGCTTCCATAGTTCTTGGAAAAATGATGGATAGAATAAAACATAGAGGTCCTGACTCTGACGGAAAATATGTTGACGAGCAGATCGCAATGGGTTTCCGCCGACTTTCGATCATCGACCTTTCAGATCAAGGTAGCCAGCCTATCTTCAATGAAGATAAGTCGTTGGTACTTACATTCAACGGTGAGATATACAACTACAAGGATCTCCGTGAGGAGCTTGTGGCGTCTGGTCACAAGTTCTATACACAGACTGACTCTGAGGTGCTTATCCACGGCTATGAGCAGTGGGGCGAGGATATGCTCGACAAGCTGAGAGGTATGTTTGCATTCGTTATCTTCAATAAGAACACAAACGAGGTTTTCGGTGCAAGAGATTTCTTCGGTATCAAGCCTCTTTACTACGCAAAAATGGGCGAAACTCTTATGTGGGGTTCTGAGATAAAGAGTTTTCTTGACCACCCTCATTTTAAGAAGGAGCTTAACACAGACGTTCTTGAAACTTATCTCACATTCCAGTATTCTCCTACAACAGAAACTTTCTTCAAAAATGTTTACAAGCTTCCTGCCGCTCACTGCTTTACATACAAGAACGGCGAGATGAACGTAAGAAGATATTGGGAAGTTAAATTTCACGCTGACAATGGCCCTGCTCTTGAAGATTGGGTGAATAGGATATCCGACACTTTCAAGAACTCTGTTGAGGTACACAAGTTCGCTGACGTTGAGGTAGGTTCCTTCCTTTCAAGCGGTGTTGACTCAAGCTATGTTGCCGCTGTTGCCAACGTTGACAAGACCTTTACTGTAGGCTTTGGCGAGGACGAAAAGTACAACGAGATAGGCTATGCTAAGGAGTTTTCAAAGTATATCCACAAGGAGAATTTCTCCAAGGTCATTTCTCCTGAGGAATACTGGAACAGCCTTTCAAAAATACAGTATCACATGGACGAACCTCTCGCAGACCCTGCGGCTGTGGCTCTGTTCTTCGTATGTCAAATAGCTTCTGAAAAGGTCAAGGCAGTGCTTTCAGGCGAGGGTGCAGACGAAATATTCGGTGGATACAACATCTATCACAACCCTGCTGATATGGCAAGCTACTTCAAGATACCAAGACCTATCAGAAAGGCTGTTGGTGCAGTTGCTGAGAAACTGCCTCACAAGCACGGCATAAACTATCTTATAAGAGGTTCTAAGGACCTTGACGAGAGATTTATTGGTAACGCATACATCTTCTCTGAGAAAGAGCGCAAGGACATTCTGAGCATAAAAACAAACGCTCCTGACGCTATGGCTATCACAAAGCCTTTCTACGATAAGGTAAGAGATCAGGATCAGGTAACGCAGATGCAGTACATTGACCTGCACCTTTGGATGACAGGTGATATTCTTCTTAAGGCGGATAAAATGAGCATGGCTCACTCCCTAGAGCTTCGTGTACCGTTCCTTGACAGAAAAGTAATGGAGCTTGCAGAGCAGATACCTGTAAAGGACAGAGTTACTGAAACTGAAACGAAGTATGCAATGCGTCTTGCTGCACTTCAGGCTTGCCCTCCACAGACAGCTAAGAAAAAGAAGCTCGGCTTCCCTGTTCCTATCAGGGTATGGCTGAAAGAAGATAAGTATTATAATATAGTAAAGGATAAGTTTACTTCTCCTCAGTCGGCACAGTTCTTCCACACAGATAAGCTTGTACAGCTTCTTGACGATCATCGTGCAGGCAAGTATGATTATTCTAGAAAGATCTGGACAGTGTTCTCATTCCTTGTTTGGTATGATGTTTATTTCAGCGACAACGTATAATTACACAAATAGTAAAAGCGGTTACCTCCAGCGGGTTACCGCTTTTACTGTAATTTTTTTTATATGACTATCTTTTAGAAATACTTTTTTCTTTATGTAGTAGCATCAACATATATATATTAGGGTACAGCTAATAAAATATGTTGCGGTCAATGTAAAATCATTGAAGATTAAAGGTAAAAAAGCAAAAATATTGTGTCTTAGCTATTGTAAATTTTAAAATAATATGTTATAATAAATCTTAAATAAATGAGAGGAACAGGGGGTATCATATGACAATGGCTACACTCAAAATAGTTTTCTGGGCTTTAGCTTTCGTGTTCTTTGTTGTATGCGAGGTCGCAACAGGAACGGCACTTGTGTCTATATGGCTTGCTATAGCAGCGCTTATTGCGATGTTTTGTGCCATAGCTAAGCTTTCTTTCCTTACACAGTGCATCGTATTCGTCGTAAGCTCGATCATACTTCTTTTGCTTACAAGACCTGTGGTCAAGAAGCTCCAGAACAAGCCAGTTGCAACAAATTACGAGCTTGATGTGGGAAAAACTGCAATAGTTATTGAGCCTATAGATAACTCTGTGAACAAAGGCAGGGTCACTCTTGATGGCACAGATTGGGCAGCAAGAACTGAGGACGGCTCAAAGATCTCAGAAGGCACACCAGTTAAGGTCGTGCGTATTGACGGTGCAAAGCTGATAGTTTCAGAAGAAAAGTAACAGCTTACATAAACTTATTTTTTTAGGAGGCATATAATGGAACCTGGAATTTATATCGTACTTGCTATCATCGTATTGCTTATAATCATTGTTATCAGCAACATCAAGATAGTACCGCAGGCATATGTATTTGTAGTTGAAAGACTTGGAGCTTTTCATGCGGCATGGGGAACGGGACTTCACGTAAAAGTACCTTTTATCGATCGAGTTGCAAAAAGAGTATCTATCAAAGAGCAGGTAGTTGACTTCAAGCCACAGTCAGTTATCACAAAGGATAACGTAACAATGCAGATAGACACTGTTGTGTTCTTCCAGATAACAAACGCAATGCAGTTCACATACGGCGTTGAGAGACCTATCTCAGCTATTGAAAATCTGACGGCAACAACACTCAGAAACATTGTTGGTGACCTTTATCTTGAGGCTACGCTCACTTCCCGTGACATTATCAACACAAGGATCACAGCAATTCTTGATGAAGCCACAGATAGGTGGGGCATCAAGGTGCAGAGAGTTGAGCTTAAGAATATTCTTCCGCCAAGAGAAATTCAGGACGCAATGGAAAAGCAGATGAAAGCTGACCGTGAAAGACGTGAAAAGGTCATTCAAGCAGAGGCTGAGAAGAAATCTCAGGTGCTTGTTGCAGAAGGTGAGAAAGAATCTAAGATACTCAGAGCGCAGGCAGACAAGGAGTCACAGATACTTGCAGCCGAAGCTGAGAAGCAGTCTATGATACTTCGTGCAGACGCTGTCAAGGAGCAGAAGATACTTGAGGCAGAAGGTGAAGCGCAGGCTATCGACATGGTACAGAAGGCGATTGCCGAGAGTATCGTCAAGCTGAATGCTGCTAACCCTAACGAGCAAGTAATCCAGCTCAAGAGCCTTGAAGCATTTGCTAAGGCAGCAGACGGCAAGGCTACAAAGATCATTATACCAAGTGAGATACAGGGTATTGCAGGTCTTGCAACAGGACTTAAAGAAGTCATGACAGACGTTAAGAAGCCACAGTAAAACGCATATAGTTAATCCCCTTCAAGGCAAATGCTTTGGAGGGGATATTTTTTTACATTGAAAAGCGAGCAGGACACTGAGATAAACTCAATGCCCTCCCAATATCATTAAGCTAAAAAAATCAAGAAATAAAATAACTATGATACATTCGCATGAATACGTTAGCTATCGGCTCTAAAAATGCTCCGTCAGCAAGAAAAATTGTATGCGTTATTATACTTGATATACTTATTTTTCCATATCCCCAACTAAAAATAGATATTTAAGTTTTCTATTTTCGTTTTCATTAACATCGGGAATAATATTTGTAATATTCACCATTATTTTATGATAAATATTAATCATACGGCATTTATTAAATGCAATTAAATATCCACGTTCAAGATCTGGTTTATTAAATTCTGAACAAAATAAAATTGTATTGCCATGATAAAAAATGTCAATTTTATTTGTAGACAAAGTAATAACAGAAATTTTATCGAATACGTTTTTTTCAAACGAAATTGTTTTTTCTCCAAAATTTTCTGCAATCACCTGTCTAGCCAAATCTATATTCCCGTGTGCAATTTCTTTTTTTATAAATTCTTCTATCTCAATATCATTATCAGTTTTTTTTATTTGATGACGTGAAAGAAACAGGAAAAGAGCAATTGCTACGAAATCAGCATTAACACTTTCATATATAATCTCGTGACTGTTTCGCTCTATTTTCAAAACAGCAAAATGCCCACAATCCCTCTCTAATATTTCGTAATATATTTCCGGGGCGCCACCATCAACATCGCAGACAACAGAATTATTATAAGATTTCAAACATATATTTCTTACATCAGCCAAACAAATATTATGAGATATTTGAATTTTATAATACAAGTCATTAAATGTACTGATTATATCATTCAAAAACTATCTCTCCCTTCAACACTTTAAAATCGACCAACATACTCCCCCATATGTTCCGTAGCATTCGCATTAGTTCACACTACATTTGTTTCAGTATTAGGATTTATATAAAATTCTTTTAAATAATCATCGGGAATACGCAAATCCAGTTCTTTTTTAAGTTCATGAAAATATTTTTTCCATTGAATTGAAATTTTTTCCACCAACCATCAATTGAGGTTTTAATAAGTATAGCCTCATTATTATCACCCCAATCATAACATATGCAGCATCCGCAAGCACCTTGACCATAATTAAAACGCATATCAAAATAGTCACAATACTTGAATCCCAGACTAAATTCTTCATGTCCATTGCCGTAAAAAGCGTCTATCAAATTAAAATTCGAAACTAAACTACCAAAATATTTTTTCATTTCAGTTTCAACAGCTTGGGCTTTTATTTCTGCTTGATTTTCATTCATTATAAAAACCCCTTTGCTTTTAAAAATTTCTTGGGAATTTGCTTTTTTACATCTGTCGTTATACATTTTATCAAACTGTCACAAAGCTTATCAAAGTCGGTATTAAGCGATGACGAAAATAGCATTTTCTTTTCACTGCGATTTGTTATGATAAAAAAATATAAGTTGTTATCTCTAATTTCAACCTCAAATGGATAATAATCATAAACAATAGAAGACATTTTATTGTCATAAAAAGAAACTGTATCTATTAATTCATTGTTATTGCCACATTCTCTTTGAGATAAAAATACATCTGCAATTTTATCTAGGAATTCATAGTTAGTAGGTTGCATACCAAAAATCTCCTTCTGAGAATAATTTTTTATACCCATATTTATTTTTTAAATATTCCCATTCATTCCACAATGATTTTCCTTTGAAATTTATATCGGTTGGGTCATGAGAAAAACGAATTGTTTTACCCGCTTGAACCCCCGTATACATCTATTTTTTGTCAATTACACTTTTTATAAGGTGCAATTTTCAAAATGCTGTCGATTTCTTTTTGACACCTTTCTTTAAAAAGCGGATCAATTTTTCCTAATAACTCAAGCTGCTTACTCCACAGCAATTTTCTAGGATCTTCCTTTTCGTTTCTGTTCTTTAATTCATATTTCGACGCTAATGAAAATGTTATACCTTCAAATAATGGATATAATATATCATTAATATCCAAGCTTCGATAATGTTTATTTTCTTTGCCCCTCTCCATTATAACATAATGATATTCATTATTTGAAATATATATTGTCCCCCCATCGCTAAAAACATTCCCCGTCGAAGAGAAAATCGGATACAATTTGGAATCATAGAGCAAACCAATCTTCTCTCCGTGTTTATAAATAAGCTTTCTAACTTCATTAATATTCATCATTTAATCCTATTCTCTATTCAACTTCAACGATATAGCCAAACTTTTTAAGTTCATCAACTAAATAAGTTGATAGATATTGTGTTCCTCCACCAACTTCGTCAAACCATGGCACTATTTCTCCAGATTTCACTTCAAAAGATACTAAAACCTTATACTTTGTATATGGTTCATTTTTCATATATGGAGGCAATGCTCTTTCACTATATGGTGTTCCCAACGGTGAAAAGTATTTACCAGTTCCATATTGATGCCAAGCGTCACTTCTATTTTTTATAAAATTCTTTTAAATAATCATCGGGAATACGCAAATCCAGTTCTTTTTTAAG
>OMCT01001566.1_pt1 | contig 13499 bp, 9 predicted proteins | sample 1674301 | NCBI WGS metagenome assembly OMCT01 (sample SAMEA103958158, study PRJEB25191) | human gut metagenome
TATGAAAGACAGATTATTATTTGAACAGCGTAAAAACAGTATCAGGGATATGATCTATGATCCGAATTATATCCCATTAAAGCTAAAAGAGATGGCATATCTTATGGACGTGCCACATAAAGACAGAGGGGCATTAAAAGAAGTGATGGATGCTCTTGTGGCAGACGGCAGTGTGGAACTTACCGCCAGAGGCAAGTATATCAAACCGGAGAATCAGAACGTGACGGGAGTGTTTACTGCGAATGCCCGTGGTTTTGGTTTTGTGACGGCTGAGGGAGAAGAAGAGGATATTTTCATTCCGGCAACGTATGTTAACGGAGCGCTTCACAAAGATGTTGTCAAAGTAAAGGTAACAAAGAAGACTGGCGGAGAAGGAAAACGCCGTGAAGGTATGATCTTAAAGATTTTAGAGCGTGGCTGTAAGACATTAGTCGGTACGTTCCAGAAGAATACAAGCTTTGGATTTGTTCTTCCCGATGACCGTCATTATGATAAAGATATTTTTATTTCCAAGAAGCACATCAATGGTGCAAAAGATGGAGATAAGGTTGTTGTTCGCCTGACAGACTTCGGTGGAGAGCGTAAGAAGCCAGAAGGAGCAGTTATTGAGATTCTCGGAGCGATGGATGACCCGGCAACGGATGTGACAAGTATTGTTCGTGCTTATGGAATCGAAGAAGAATTTCCGAAGTCTGTTATAAAGGAGGCACAGGCTATCCCGCAGGAAATTACAGAACAGCCGGTTGGAAAGCGTGCGGATTTCCGTGACCTTCTTACCGTAACGATTGACGGCGAAGATGCCAGAGATTTAGATGATGCGATTACCCTTTCTAAAAAAGAGGATAAGTACTATCTTGGTGTACACATTGCGGATGTATCTCATTATGTAAAGGAAGATTCTCCATTGGACAAAGAAGCGTTAGAGAGAGCGACAAGTGTCTATCTTGCTGACCGGGTAATTCCAATGCTCCCAAAAGAACTTTCCAATGGAATCTGTTCCTTGAATGCTGGCGTGGAGCGTCTGGCAATGAGCTGCATGATGACTTTTGATGCGTCCGGCAATGTACTTGACCATACGATTACGGAATCTGTAATCTGTGTTGATGAGCGTATGAGCTATACAGGAGTAAAGGCAATCCTTGAAGGAGAAGCCCATCCAGAGGGCAAACGAGAGGACATTCGTGCCCTTTGTTTCTTAATGAAAGAAGCGGCAGCAATCTTAAAAGAAAAGCGTAGAAAGCGTGGAGCCATTGACTTTGACTTCCCAGAATCTAAGATTGTTGTGGACGAAAAAGGCTACCCAGTAGATATTCATCCATATGAGAGAAATGTTGCGACAGACATTATCGAGGACTTTATGCTTCTTGCGAATGAGACCGTTGCCGAAGATTATTTCTGGCAGGAAATTCCGTTCGTTTACCGTACTCATGAGGCACCGGACAGCGATAAGATCAAGAAGCTTGATACATTTATTCACAACTTTGGATATTATATGAAGACAGGAAGGGAGAGTTTTCATCCTAAAGAAATCCAGAAGCTTCTCTTTTCTTTAGAAGGAGAGCCGGAAGAACCGTTAATCAGCCGCCTTGCTCTTCGTTCCATGAAGCAGGCAAAGTACACCACATTAAATGTAGGACATTTTGGACTTTCCACACAGTACTATACCCATTTTACTTCACCAATCCGCCGTTATCCAGACTTACAGATTCATCGGATCATCAAGGAGAATATTCACGGTAAATTAAATCAGAAGCGGTTAGAACATTATGAGTCAATCCTTCCATCTGTAGCACAGCAGAGTTCTACAATGGAACGCCGTGCGCAGGACGCAGAGCGTGAAGTAGATAAGCTCAAAAAAGTAGAATATATGCAGCAGTATATCGGAGGAGTTTTCACAGGAGTTATCTCCGGAGTAACTTCCTGGGGATTTTTTGTAGAACTTGACAATACTATCGAGGGAATGGTGCCAATCAACAGCCTTCTTGATGATTTCTATGTATTTGACGAAGAAAGCTATAAACTGACCGGAGAGCATACCGGAAGAATCTTTACATTAGGACAAAAAGCAGAAATCGTAGTTCGCTCTGCCGATAAAATGGAGCGGACCATTGACTTTATATTAAAAGAATTCTCTCAGTATGGCGAGTATCCAGACCCAGATGATTACTATGGAGACGGAATGCCGTCAAGAAAGAAAGAGAATACAGAATCTGAAGATTTTGAGTTTGTGGACGGAGAATATCCAGCGAACCAGGAAGAATCCGAATTTGACGAAACAGGAGAGAGTCTTCCTGATAAAGACGGTATTCTTTTAAATGACTGGATTGACGATGAGGAAGCGGACCGTTTGCTGCATCTTTATAGTAAAAAGAAAATTGACGAAATCTAGAGCGGGTTTGAAAAATCATTCCTGCAATCTGCACGCCCCAATTTGCAAAAAGCATTTTTTAAATACACTCTAACAGGAAAGGGGAATCAATATGGCAAAATCAGAAGGTATTAAATTAATTGCCAACAATAAAAAAGCATATCACGATTATTTTATCGATGAAAAATATGAGGCAGGTATCGCCCTCCACGGAACGGAAGTAAAGTCCCTGCGCATGGGCAGATGCAGTATCAAAGAATCCTTTGTAACAATAAGCAATAAGGGAGAAATCCTCATTAATCATATGCACATCAGCCCTTATGAAAAAGGAAATATCTTTAATAAAGATCCGCTGCGCGTAAGAAAGCTACTTCTTCATAAGTCAGAAATTAATAAACTTGCCGGACAGATTAAAATGAAAGGCTATACTTTAATGCCGTTAAAAGTCTACTTCAAAGGCAGCCTCGTGAAGGTGGAGATTGGTCTTGCACGCGGTAAGAAACTGTATGATAAGAGACAGGATATCGCGAAAAAGGACGCAAAACGAGAGGCGGAAAGAGACTTTAAAATCAGGAATCTGGGTTAAAAGCTTATTTTCGGCAGGCAAAGGGGATGCTGTCAAAGAGAGAAGAGCCCCTATATTTGTGACTCTGTCACTGTAGGTTGAATATTCGCTAAATGGCTTACATTCAATCCTCCACTAAGGCCACAGATATAGGGGCTCTTCTTTCTTTGGCAGCTGTTTTTTTGGGGCTGGGGATGAAATTACTGTTTTAATCCCAGATAATTGAGAAGTCCCACATAAATTCCATATGCGAACTGATAAGGTTCATTAATCATTCTCTGATTGTCTTCATAGTTCGTAATATACCCAAGTTCCACGAGAACAGCAGGCATTTTCGTGTTTTTTAAGACGTAGAGAGAAGGTCTGGAAAATACACCATTATATTTTGTACTGGTGCGACGCACGATTTCTGTGACAATATTTTGAGCCAGATACCAAGCTGCGGAATCTGTGGAAGAAACGTAAGCTTCTGTTCCATTTATGTCAGGATTTTCGCTGGCATTTGCATGAATACTGATAAAATAATCTGCTGGCCAGTTATTTGCCTGCGTCACACGTTCCCTCAAGCTGCTTGTATTGCTGTATCCTAAGGTGGTCTGTGGCGTAGGGCGTGAGAGGCGGGCCTCAAATCGGTCATCTTCTGATAGAATGTCATAGAGAAAACGTCCCACTTGATAAGTGACATCCTGCTCTCGTATTCCAAAACCTTCTGCTCCTGCATTAATTCCCTCCGGATTATGTCCCTGATCAATATAAATTTTGATTGCCAAGTGATTTCCTCATTTTTCTTTTAGTATATTCATAAATTAGATGGAAAATTCCTTTGTAAGAAATTCTACGCTATAAAAACGATAAAATCTGTGATATAGTAAGAGAAATATAAGGTAGGAGTATGTATATGAGTAATCAGGAAGATAGATTTGATTTTTCAGATAGTGAAAATCACGGGAATCAGGGGGAAAGATACAGAAAATCCTCTGAAGACAAGAATGATAATGGCAAGGCAGATGGTATAAACTGGGGAGATAAGATTTTTTCCATGATACAGGAATCTGCCGAATCTATGGATTTTGCAGAATTGAGTCATAATATTCAAAAGACAATTGATGTTGCCAGAGAAGAAACAATGAAACAGGTAGATAAGGCCAGGACAGAGGCCGCAAAGCAGATTGACCGTGCGAAAGAAGAAGCCGCCAGACAGGTGGATAAAGCAAAAGAGGAGGCCGCAAAACAGATTGATAAGGCAAGGGGATATCAAAGCAGCCAGGCATATGTGAATGTCGGACATGGAAGAAAGGTCATTGCCGGAAAGCTTAAGAAGAATCCGGGGCTTTACAGTGGACCGGCTGAAATTGCAGTAGGGGCTGCCGGACTTGGCGCTTTTGGTGGCGCAGGCATTGGTCTTGGAGCATTCCTGGGGGCAGTGGCATTTCCCATAGGTGCAGCAATTACATCCGCGGCAGTTATGATTCCATTTACTATTGTCAGTGCATTTTTACTTGGAAGAGGTATTCTTAACAGTAAAAGAGCAAGAAGAATAAGAAAATATGCAAGTATTGGACAGGAAAGCCCTATGTTATGATAGAGGATCTTGAGAGCAGAGTAGGATGGGATAGGAAGAAAATTTTAAAAGATATTCATTTCCTTACAGATAGAGAATTGATTATCGGAGCGGAACTTGATGCGGGAGAAACGTGTCTCATGCTTACGGATGAGTCAAAGCAGCAATATGCAAGTGCTATGGCTGCAAAAAGACAGCGAGAGCAGGAAGAAGTGAAGGCAAGAGAGGCAGAAGAGGCACTAAAGGCTGCTCCATTTGAGCAAAGAGAAATCCATCGAATAAAAAAAGATGGGCAGGAGTATTTAGAGCAGCTCGCAGAGCTTAAGAAAGAGATTGTGTCTGATGAGATGCGCAGGAAGGTTGAGCAGATGGAAACGCTTACCGCCCGTATTTTTGTATGTGCATCGGAGCATCCAGAAAGTATTTCGCAGACGGACAGGCTGTTTAAATATTATTTTCCATCTGTATTAAAACTTCTTAAAGTATATGAAGATGTGGAGAAACAGCCGGTTCAGGGAGAGAATATCAGGAAAACAAAAAAAGAGATAGAAGATTCCTTAGATACGATGAATCAGGCTCTTGAAAAATTATTTGATGAGATGTTTCAGAATGTAGCCATGGATATCTCTTCAGATATTCAGGTATTAGAGGTTATGTTGAAGCAGGATGGCTTGACTGAAGACGGGATACATGCAGACCAGAAAGAGCCGATGTTGAAGTTATAAAATTTTAAGCAGCGGTGTTGGAGAATAAGTATGTCATGCATTGCATGACGCGCATCTCGCAGCAAGAATGCCGGGGCATTCTTGAAAGAATCTAAAAAAGTAGCAGAGGAAATAGCAAATAAACACTATATAAGGAGAATAAAGATATGGATATTGAAGAATTATTAAAAGAGGGTCCATCCCTTACTTTGACACCGGAAGCAGCACCGGAACTTCCAGCAGAGGAGAAAAAAGCAGAGCCGAAAGTTTATGAAGAAGAACAGTATTTGACAGAAGAAGAAAAGAAACAGGTGGATGCGTTTGTAGAACAGATTCAGCTAGAAGATTCCACATCCATTTTACAGTATGGTGCGGGAACACAGAAAAAGATGTCTGATTTTTCAGAAGGAACACTGGAAAAAGTACGTTCTAAAGATTTAGGAGAGATCGGTGATTTGTTAAATGGGGTTGTCGTGGAACTGAAAGGATTTGATGAGGAAGAAGAAAAAGGTATTGTCGGTTTTTTTAAGAAAAAGGCATCAAAAGCGCAGACATTGAAACTCCGCTATAGTAAAGCGGAGGGAAGCATCGACCAGATCTGTGAGAAGTTAGAGGGACATCAGGTGCAGCTTTTAAAGGATAGCGCTATGCTTGATCAGCTTTATGATTTAAATAAAGTATATTTCCGTGAGCTTACAATGTACATTCTTGCGGGAAAGAAAAAGCTTGAGAAAGAAACCAATGAGGTTCTTCCGGCACTTCGAAAAAAAGCGCAGGAAACGGGAAGTCAGGAAGATGCACAGGAAGTTAATGACAGAGAGGCACTTTGTAATCGTTTTGAAAAGAAGATTCATGATTTGGAGCTTACAAGAATGGTATCTTTACAGATGGCTCCACAGATTCGTATGGTACAGGCTAGTGACATTACAATGTCTGAGAAGATTCAGTCTACTCTTGTAAATACGATTCCTTTATGGAAGAGCCAGATGATTATCGCACTCGGTGTAGAACATTCCAGAGAAGCGGCAGAAGCGCAGAGAAAGGTTACGGATCTTACGAATGACCTTCTTAAGAAAAATGCAGAGAAGTTAAAAACAGCAACTATTGAAACTGCAAAGGAAAGCGAGAGGGGAATTATTGATATGGAAACTCTCGTGGCAACAAATGAGAGCCTTATGAGCACGATTGATGAAGTGATGAAGATTCAGCAGGAAGGCCGGGAAAAGAGAAGAGAAGCCGAGGGCAAGCTGGTAGAACTTGAAGATGAGTTAAAACAAAAACTGCTTTCCCAGAGTAAATAGTGTTTTAATTGTGGCTGAAAGGTCATGATTTGTTTACAGATAAGCAAAAATATGCTTATATTTTAGAAAAAATCTTATCGTTTTATTGTTGGATATTACGGTTTTATTAAAAAATATTGCAAAAGTCACATTTTAGACACATTCAACAGTTATAATGAGCCTCAGTTAGATAAATGTTCGATTATGAATTTGTGGAGGAATGAAATATGCTGAATAGAATGAAACGTGTGGCAGCCGGTTTACTTACCGCAGTCTTTCTTTTTAATATAGCTCCTGTGTCAGGGGTAAATAATGTAGCACAGGTAGAGGCTGCAAAATTAGTAACAAAAGGTAAAGTAAACTCTAGTATCTTAAACATCCGTACAAGAAAGAGTACGAAAGCAAAGAAGATTACTACTTTAAAAAGAGGAGCAAAAGTAACACTCCTTTCTAACAACTCTAAGTGGGTTGCGGTAAAAGTAAAAGGTAAGGTTGGTTATACACAGGGTAAATATATCACAATCGCTAATGGAGCAACCGCTTCTGCAACTACAATGAGCAAAGGTCAGAGTGTTGTAAACTATGCGAAGAGATTCCTTGGAAATCCTTACAGATGGGGTGGAACAAGCCTTACTCATGGAGCTGACTGCTCAGGATTTGTTATGAGTGTATATAGACATTTTGGTAAGTCACTTCCTCATTCTTCTTATGCACAGAGAAACGTTGGAAGAAGAGTAAGTAGCTTAAGCAAAGCAAAACCTGGTGACATTATTTGTTACAGCGGTCATGTAGCAATTTATATGGGCAATAACAGAGTAATCCATGCTAGTAATCCAAGAGATGGTATCAAGATTACGAAAGGTGCTGCATATCGTTCTATCGTGACAATTCGTAGAATTTTTTAATTAAGTACATAAAAAAGACGAACCCCGAAAGATAAATAATCTTTCGGGGTTTTTGCAATTTGCGTAGCAAAGGAGACGCCGCTATAGAAGATATCTTGTGCCGGATTTTCCTAGATAACTTCAAAAAGAAGTGGCTATTCTAAGCTTGATTTTGTTCCGTTGCGCTAAACGTTCCATTCTGCCTGATAGGACAACCTTGGCTCGAAGGAACCTCCACTGGAGCTTCTTTCGACCTGCTAAGGCATCGAAAACGAGCTCGCAAGGTTACAGTCAGAATTCCACAGCGCAAAGTCGCAAAATTCAAGCTTAGAATAGCCACTTCTTTTTCAATTTTTTCTGAGAAATCCGGCACAAAAACTTTTATGGCGGCTGTTTACTCCAGATTCTACAAATCAGTTGAAAAAGATTTGGGGATGGGGACAGGAAAAAAAGAAATTCTGAAAGATTACTTTTCAAGGAAATTGACACTTAAAATAACTTATCAATTACTTTGAGAAGCCACAATCTATTGGAGGCTCCCCCAATCTCCTTTAAAACATAAATTCTGACTTTACTTCAGCAGCCAAAGACAGCTCACAGTAAATAAAAGAACCTATATTTGTGGCCTCGGAGCAAGGTTTGGATACGAGCGTGTATAAGCGAGTATTCAAACCGCAGCGACTAAAGTCACAAATATAGGTTCTTTTATTTGCTGTGAGCGTCTTCCTTGCCTGCGGCAAATCAGAATTTAATCATAAATGTCGATATAACTCTTCGGATTGTAAAAAGCATCTTCATTACAGCGATAAATCCGTCTCTCCTTATCAAAGGAATCCGGCAATTCTCCTTTGAACAGTCCGTCTCTGAATGGAATTTCCTGAAAGAAAATCGTATCCGGACGGGATTTTCCGTTATCGCCTAAGACATAGCGGATACGTTCGATATCGCCGTCAAACCATTTTTCAAGGAGTGGGACAAGCTGTTCTCTAAATACCCGGCAAAGAGAGATAAAGCTATCTTTGTCAGGGGATTGCAGGAAGAATCCCTCGCCAAGCTGGTAGTCTGCACCTAAAAAGTAGGAGAGACGCATATTGATGGTTGTCATAAGACGCTGCAGGGAGATCCCTTCTACGCGCATACCATGTAGGATTTCCGGTTCTGGAGATACGGGACGGATGAAGAAATCGTGGTCAATTGCTCCTAAAATAGTGTCTTCACAGACGATGGAATCGCAGGTAGCAACGATGTAAAGGTTCGAAGGCAGCCGAAACTTTTCTTTAGAAAAAGGAAGCGTTATGGCTGTTTCGCTACTGGTGCCTTCGCGGCGGTTCTCGCGTAAAAGAACGGCAGTTTCTCTGAAAAGGTGCATCCAGTTTAAATCGACTTCTTCCATCATAACAACATAGCGCCCGTCGGCGCATTTATTGGCAAATTGTTTGAAAATGCCATCCTCGATGAATGGACCGCGTTTTCTCTCGATAAAACCGTCGTAGCCGTCACTGTTGATGTCAGGGTAAGAGATATGAAGGATTCGTCCTTCATCAACATACTGCTGATAATGCTCTAATACATCAGGTACGGGTTCAATATTCATCATATTGGAGTCCTTACCCTCAATAATACCGACAGCAGTCATAATTGCCTGATGGAACTTTCCTGTCTTTACCGGACCTTTGATCAGGGTGTTTTTTGGATAGAGGCGGAAGTTCTGCTCTTTACGGTCTGGATGGGTGGAAGCGATGGCATTGTCAGGATAAGGCCATACGGAATCCGGGGTAATGGAAACATTTGCTGTAACAGGAGTGCCGCTGCCTGCTCCTGTGGCAGCCCCGACCGCTGCGGCTGAAGAGGTAGCATCAGAAGCAAAAGAGCTATTGCCGGAGAAGCCAGCAGAAGCAGAGAAGCCAGCAGAGGCTGTATTTATCGAACTAGAGTCGGAAGTTCGGTTACTGCCAGCAGAAGAACCTGCTCCGGTAATAGAAGTGTTTCTGCCAGAATAGTTTCCGGTTTTTCTTGCTGGGATTTCTTCGTCATCCCCCTCTAAAGCGGCTTTATTTACAAAAGAAGAAAATTCTTCATCGCCAGCAGAGGTGCTGTCTGCAGAGATGTTTGAAGCTGTTTCATTTTCATAAGTTCTCTCATCAGAGGCTGGTGTTGTTCCATAACCTTGAATGGCTTTTGTGATAAAATCAGTGGACGCTGGTGTGCCGCCTTCTTTATAAATAATCTGTGGGCCTTGTACATCAGCAGCAGGACGGTAAGTTAATTTAGAGCCGAGTGCTGCCGCCAGAGGATCGGTGACAGAGTCAGTTCCTGTTTCACTGCTATCTCCAGTTTCAGTTCCAATTTCAACGTTTCCGTCATCTTCTATCGCAGGATAATAGTTCTGGCAAATATCTGTATAATAGGAGGCAAAGATTTCTAAAGAAGTAGAAAACAGTCCTACAATATCTTCTTCTGACATTGTTTTAAAGTCATCATAATGATAGAGGACAAATGCCTTTATTTTATCACCGGATGGAGATAAGTCAGAACTTTCAGAAGGCACGAGAGTCACCTGAAATGGTGCTGCCGTCATCAGGGTGAGCATATTGCATTTGTCGTGAATATCGAGCATGACTTCCTCGTCAGAAACGCAAGGAAGGTTCAGAGAAACTTCGATATTTAATTTATCCTCATCTAATACGGTGCGGATACCGATGAAAGCGTTATGTCCGGCATAGGACGGGATATACAAAATGTCCTGAAGAACGCCGGTAACAGTGCTGGATTCTGGGACATACCAGTCTCCTTTTGCGGCATAAGTAAAGTTCGGATATTCTTTTAAAAGTGCCTCACTTATTTTGTGGAATGTTTCGGAAGCATCTTCGCCATCGGCACGGAGGGAAAGTGCCTTATCGGAAGTATCATCCAGAGAAAATGGAGTGCCGCCCTGTCTTGATAAATAGGCTGCCATGCGGACGAATCCATTGGCATTTGTAAGTTCCACATAAGATTCATCGACAAGGTGCGCATACTCATGCTCAATAAAGTCGGTAAGTTTAGAAAGCTTCATGTAACCGAGAATAGAGTAGACATATGCATCATAATCCACTTCTTCCGGGTCTGGGCGCTCTCGTTCTCCCTCAAATTCCCCAGGAAAAGATACACGATAATATTTGTAAATATCTCTTAAATAATTAAAACGGTGACCACGCTCATCAGCGTTACAGATCTGTGTGATGGTGTTAGCATTAACATCCTGCCCATATACTTTCTGGGAGCGGGTCTGCACCTCATATTGCATTAGGAGAATATCATCAGAACTGATTCCCGGGTTGCAGTAATATTTTTCGTAAAGAAGGACAGCGGCGGCAATCCATACGGCATCTTCCTGGCTGTAACGAGTCTGGAGGCTTCGTTCCACATCACTCATAAAAGCATAATAGAATTCTTCTAATTCAGGATATAATGTACCGATTGCTTCTGTCAGTTCTGGATGCATTTTTAATTCGAGTGTTTTTGCATCGGTATTTTTTCCCCAGAAGAAAAGATACCACCAGTATTCATTACCCTCGTAATCAACTTCCGGGTTCATGCTGTTTGCCTCGCCAAGAAGCTGACCAGCAGATTTTAACTGCGATAAAATGTCTTCCTGTGTGCGTCCGCTCTCAAAAGAAAGCTGAAGAAGTGTTGCAGCATGGTTAAAGGAAGAATAAATCTGTTTGAGCAGGGAGATATTTTTTTCGTCAAGCTGGCCGGAATTTAAAATATTTGTCCACTGTTCTGTTGTGTAGCGGCTTTTGGACTGGTAATCCGCCTCATACTCATAATCACGCTGTCTTTGTTTGTCCGTAATCATAGTTGTTGTCCTTTCTTATCTTATTTTCTATAGAAAATGTAATAATTAAAATAATTAGCTTGAACCCTTATAAAAAGAAGATCCGAATAAATCCCTCTGGAAATTATCCGGATCTAGAGGTGGCAAATAGCTTACATCTCTGCTGGCTCCGCTTCAGAAGTGTGCCGTTCAATCTTTAAATAAACAATTTCCACCCGGTTTTTATCCATTTTTTTTATCGAATAGAGGTAATTGCCTTCCTTTACTGTTTCACCTTCTTTTGGAAGATGGTCGAGAAGCTCAATCATATGTCCGCCGATTGAATCATAGTCTTCGGATTCAATTTCTGTACCAAGGACATCATTTAGATCGTCAAGCTTGGTGCTTCCCTCTATCTCATATTCATCGGTGCCGATACAACGAATCGCATCTGTTTCGGACTCGTCAAATTCATCTTTGATATCACCGACGATCTCTTCAATAAGATCCTCTAAAGTAACAAGTCCTGCGGTAGAACCGTACTCGTCAAGAACGATGGCAAAACTGATAGAGTTATTGCGCATCTCCTCCATTAAAGTGGAGGTTTTCTGATATTCATAAGTAAAAAATGGTTCTCTCAGTACCTTGTATATGTCAAATGCTTCATTGCGGTGTGTCTCCCGGTAAAAGAATAAATCCTTTAAATTAAGAATCCCGATAACATTGTCCTTACTCTCCTCGTAAACAGGGAGTCTTGAGTACTGTTCTTCTAAGAAAATCTCGACCAGCTCATCATAGGACATATCAACGGAAGCAAAAGAGACATCAATACGTGGAAGCATAATGTCCTTTGCGACAGAATCACCGAAATCGAATACATTATTTATAAGCTCTTTTTCTTCTTTTTCGATTACGCCGCTCTCCTGACTGACATCAACAATCGTTCGAAGCTCTAATTCTGTTATAGCCTGTCCGCTTCCTGGTTTAATCCCGAATAAACGGCATAAAAGACCACTGAAAAGATTCACTACATAGATGACAGGAGTAAGTACGGTTGTAATCGTATAAATTATTCCAGAATACAGAAGAGCCATGCTCTCGTTCTTCATAGTAGCGATTGTTTTTGGGGTAATCTCACCAAAAATTAAGATAAGAAGAGTAAGAATACCTGTTGCAAGACCAACAAAAGTGCTGGTGTTCTTTCCAAGACCTGCCTGTGATGCAAGGCTCATTGCCAATGTGGTGGTCAGAGAAGAAGCCGAAAGGTTTACAATGTTGTTACCGATTAATATGGCACTTAACATCTTTTCTGGCTTCTCTATCAGAGCAAGCACTCTGGCGGCTTTTTTATTGCCCTGATTTGCAAGGGCACGCATCCGGTGTTTATTTACCGTAGTAAGGGCTGTCTCTGCGGAAGAAAAGAAAGCAGAAAGCAGTAACAATATTAACAGAATCACAATTTGGCGTATGGAACTGGGGTCCAAAACATCATCTCCTTTTAAAAAAAATATATTTGTATTATTATATTTTATAAAGGTTGTATTGTCAATCATGGTGTAAAAATATGTTTGTGTTTTATGCGGTTTTCTTTTATAATTAGAGACAGGTAATAATGAAGAAGGGAGAGGGAATATATTGAAGCAGCAATTGAAATGGGAATTAAGGAATTTGGCTTTTCAGATCATGTTCCATGTCCATTTCGGGATGGCTATGTTTCCGGAATTCGTATGACGATGGAGCAGGCACCGGAGTATGTTGCGTCAATCCGTAATCTGGCGGCGGAATATAAGAATGATATTAAGATATATGTAGGATTTGAGGCGGAATATATTCCGGAATATTATGAGGAACAGATGCGCCTGTTCCGAAATCTTGGATGTGATTATATGATTATGGGACAGCATTTCCTGCAAAGTGAACAGAACGGACCATATACTGGCACTCCGACCGATGATGAGAGCCGTATCAGGGATTACGTGGATGCTGTAATTGAAGGAATGAAAACGGGCAGCTACATTTATCTGGCGCATCCTGATCTTATGAATTACCAGGGGATGGATTCGGTTTATGACTGGGAAATGACCCGTTTATGCAAGGCAATGAAAGAGCTGGATATTCCATTGGAAATCAATATGCTTGGCATGGGTGAAGGACAGAAACATTATCCGACCGAGCGCTTCTGGAAAATACCGGGTGAAGTGGGAAACAAAGTGATACTGGGACTGGATGCACATTGCAAGCGGCAGGTGCAGGATGTGGAATCATATAATAAATGCATACATATTGTTGATAAATATAATCTTGAATTAATAGATAGAATTGAAATTTAAAACAGAGG
>OMCT01001569.1_pt1 | contig 13485 bp, 10 predicted proteins | sample 1674301 | NCBI WGS metagenome assembly OMCT01 (sample SAMEA103958158, study PRJEB25191) | human gut metagenome
ATTGTTGTATAAATTCACCAATCTTATTTTGTGACATAGTGGAACCTCCTTCGTAAGAGACAGTTGCTGCAGCATCTGTCTGTTTTCAGTATAGAAGAAACGTGCAGAGAATACAATCTATGAGTTGGAGAGTTGGAGGTTCGTTGTCTCAGAGAAAGAGAAGGACGGTTCTGTCGAAAGAATTCTCCCAAAAGGAGAATCTGAAAGAAATGGCTTTCAAAAAGGAATCACTCATTTTATAATAGAATGAACAGACAAGAGAGGATACAAAATATGGACAAGAAAAATGAATATCAGGATGAGGGATTAAAGGGCAATGAAAGAATAGAAGATGCAATTTTTGCGCTTCAGAAAGAAGCCACACAGGAGCAGCTTGCACATACGTTGACGGTGATCCGGCGGCGGATGAAAGAGGGAGGACAACTGATCGTTGCTGTGGAACCGGACCCGGCACAGGCGCAAATGAAGTTACAGACAGTGAGAACTCCGGATGGTAAAATCTGGTGGTCGGCATTTACCAGCTTTGAGGAAGAATTAAAAGGTGCAGATCAGGTGAAGTCGACATTTTTGTCAGAGATCGGCAGAATGTTTGAAGCAGCACTTACTGTGCCGGAGATCGCAGGGATTATTATCAATCCCTGGAATCGGACAATCATGTTGGATAAACATCTGATCCGGATTATTATGCCGGACTAAAAAATTTCATATCAAAGAGGTGTATAGCCATAGGCATAGGAGTTATTGCAGTTGCTTTATTTTTGGCAAAAGGGAGATGCGTGGATACTTCAGATTTTTTTAAGGATATCTTAGAATTTCATACACAGGACGTTCACAGTTGGCTGATAACCTGTAACAAGCAAAAAGAAAGGAATGAAAGGGAATGAAACTACAAAAGAAAGCAGCCGTACAGCTGCTGCTCCTTGCAGCAGCAATGCTTATGGTTTGTTATGGCGCGATGCGTGGGGAGGATAAAAAAAAGCATAAGGCATCACATGTTCTTGCACATGTCCGTGGGTGGATTCAGGCTGTGGCAACGATTCTTACGAATATTCATCTGCCGAATTTTTTTAAGGGAGAGATCTACCGTGGTAATGCAAAGACGGTCTGTGTGCCGGGACTAAACTGCTATTCCTGTCCGGCAGCAGCGGGAGCGTGTCCGATTGGGGCCTTTCAGGCAGTGGTTGGTTCATCAAAATTTAAGTTTTCATATTATATAACCGGTTTCCTGATTCTGGCAGGGGTTCTGCTGGGACGGTTTGTGTGTGGTTTTTTGTGTCCGTTTGGATGGTTCCAGGAACTTTTGCATAAGATTCCATTTAAAAAAATATCCACCCGGAAGTTAAAGCCGCTTCGGTTTATCAAATATGGAATTCTTTTGGTTTTCGTTATTCTGCTTCCTATATTGGTGACGAACCAGCTGGGAATGGGGGACCCATTTTTTTGCAAATACCTCTGTCCACAGGGAGTATTAGAGGGGGCACTTCCACTTTCGATTGCAAATGCAGGCATCCGTGCGGCATTGGGAAAGCTGTTTACATGGAAGGCCGGAATACTGGTTGCGGTCGTGTTGTTAAGCCTTATGTTTTATCGCCCGTTCTGCAAATGGATCTGTCCGCTTGGCGCAGTCTATGCGCTTTTTAATAAAGTATCTCTTTTACAGATGCATATAGATACCGGTAAATGTGTATCTTGCGGCAAATGTGCCGGTGTCTGTAAAATGGATGTGGATGTGGTCCGGCATCCAAATCATACGGAATGTATACGCTGCGGAGCATGTGTGAAGGAATGTCCGGTAGAGGCAATCAGTTATAAGTATGGATTTGCAGAAAAATCAAAAAAGAAGAAGGAGAATAATTAAAATGAAAAAACTTACAGTAATGTTACTGGTTATGACTCTGGTATTTGGACTTGCCGCTTGTGGCAATGCCTCGGAAAAAGGCAGCACTGTGACGGAAACGCAGGCACAGTCTGCGGAAGATACAGGGGCTGGTAATGCAGAACTCAACAAACTGTACGAAAAGGAAAATGCCATTATTGCGAAACATCAGGAATTGTGGAATACGGTTTTTAATAACATTGACAAAAACAAAGCTGCAGACGCAGGAGAACAAAATTATGGAACGTTTCTGGAGACACAGCTGGATCATGTGAAGGACCAGTTTTCGGAGGCAGACCTGAAAAAGCTGGATAAGGATATCGAAGAGATTAAGAAAATCGAGGATCAGGTAACGGAACTTACCGCGCAGATGGGAACAGAAAATTCCGGCGCCCAAAGCGCGAATGCAGAAACATCCGTCTTTCCGTCTTTTCAGGCGAAGGATCTGGATGGAAATAAGGTGGACAGCAGCATTTTTTCACAGAATGCGGTAACGGTTGTTAATTTCTGGTTTAATGGATGCACGCCATGTGTGGAGGAACTTCCGGCACTCAACAAATTAAATGAAGAACTGAAGGCAAAGGGTGGTCAGGTCATTGGCGTAAACACAGATTCACTCGATGGTAACAAAGAGGGAATTGCGGAAGCAAAAAGCATCCTGAAAAAACAGGGAGCAGACTATACCAACCTTTCCCTTGATTCGGACAGTGAGGCCGGTAAATACGCAACAAATATTATGGCATTTCCAACGACAGTTCTCGTTGACCGTAATGGCAACATTGTCGGAGATCCGATCATGGGCGGAATCACGAGTGATGAAGTTTACAAAAAGGTGACAGCTGCGATTGACCAGATCTTAGAGAAGGATAAGCAGTAAGATGGATACGGATAGGGTGGTAACTTTAAAAGGAGAATTCCATGGAATATGAACACATTGTCCATTCGTTTGAGCCGGTGTACGACAAAGCTTCCGAAATCCTCATATTAGGAACCCTGCCGTCCGTCAAATCAAGAGAAAACAATTTTTATTACGGGCACAAACAGAACCGTTTCTGGAAAGTGCTTGCAACACTTTTAAAGGAGCCGGTTCCGCATACAATTGAGGAGAAAAAAGCCATGCTGCTTGCCCACCGGATTGCCCTGTGGGATGTGATCCAAAGCTGTGACATCAAAGGCTCAAGTGACAGCAGTATTAAAAATGTACAGCCGACGGATATTGGCATGATTCTGGAAAAAACGAACATAACACGTATTTATGCAAACGGAAACAAGGCAGGACAGCTTTATAAAAGATACCAGTTTCCGGTCACGGGGATCGAAGCGATGGTGCTTCCATCCACAAGTCCGGCAAATGCCGCGTGGTCGCTGGATCGGCTGTGTGAGGCGTGGCGTGTGATTCTGGAACAATGATAACAGAGCCTTTTATAAAAGATTTAAAAAGCCATCTTTGTAAAGAAAGATGGCTTTTTTTAGTACAAATCAACGGCAAAGTGACGGAATGGCAAAGAAAAAATATGAAAAAATTGAACAAATAACGGAAAAATATGAAAATTTTTAATGTGAATCAAAAAATATTCTATAGTTTATGAGATAAAAACCTCTTATACTAGCATTACAAACAAAACAAGAAGGGGGAAATTCTTATGAAAAAGAAAATTGTTGCAATTATGATGATGGCAGTATTGGCACTTTCAACCGCAGCATGCGGAGCCGATGGGGGAAACAACGGCGGTGGCACACAGGCAGGCAATACAGGGGGAGGCACTTCTACCTCAACTGTCGCAAACAAGGATAAACCTTTGGTATGGTTTAACCGTCAGCCGTCAAACAGTTCTACAGGAGAACTCGATATGACAGCACTCAATTTTAACAAAGATACTTATTATGTAGGGTTTGATGCAAATCAGGGTGCAGAACTTCAGGGTACCATGGTAAAAGATTACATCGAGAAAAATATTGACAAGATTGACCGTAACGGAGATGGCGTGATCGGCTATGTTTTAGCAATCGGTGATATCGGTCACAATGATTCCATTGCCCGTACAAGAGGTGTCAGAAAAGCACTTGGAACAGCAGTGGATAAAAACGGCGAGGCAGACAGTGCACCGGCAGGAACCAATACCGATGGAAAAGCATCACAGGTTCAGGACGGAAGCATTGAAGTAGGTGGAAAAACCTATGTGATCCGTGAACTTGCTTCTCAGGAAATGAAAAACTCAGCAGGTGCTACATGGGATGCAGCAACAGCCGGCAACGCGATTGGTACATGGTCATCTTCTTTCGGGGATTCCATTGATGTCGTTGTATCCAACAATGATGGAATGGGAATGTCAATGTTTAATGCATGGTCAAAGGATAACGGTGTACCGACATTCGGATATGATGCAAACAGCGATGCAGTTGCAGCAATTGCAGAAGGCTACGGTGGAACGATCAGCCAGCATGCAGACGTACAGGCATACCTGACACTGCGTGTTCTTAGAAATGCACTGGATGGTGTAGATGTTGACACGGGTATCGGAACTGCAGACGATGCAGGAAATGTATTAAGCAGTGACGTTTATGTATACAAAGAAGACGAGAGATCTTACTATTCCCTGAACGTGGCAGTAACCGCTGATAACTACAAAGATTTTACAGATTCTACCGTTGTATGGGAACCGGTATCCAAACAGTTAGATGCATCTGCCCATCCGACAAAGAAGGTATGGCTGAATATTTACAATGCTTCTGATAACTTCTTAAGTTCTACCTATCAGCCGCTGTTACAGAAGTATGATGACCTTTTAAATCTGGATGTTGAGTACATTGGTGGTGACGGACAGACAGAGTCTAATATCACAAACCGTCTGGGCAATCCGGGACAGTACGATGCTTTTGCCATCAACATGGTGAAAACAGATAATGCAGCTTCTTACACAGCTCTTTTAAATCAGTAAAACAACTTAACTTCGGGGGGAGAAATACGGTTCTCTCCCCGAAAACAAAAGGATAGGAGCGGATAGTATGGGGGATCAGAGCAAAGATATTATCTTATCGATACGTGGCATGAGTAAATCATTTGGCCGCAACAGAGTACTTGATCATATCAACCTTGATGTGAGAAAAGGAACAGTTATGGGACTTATGGGAGAAAATGGTGCCGGTAAGTCAACAATGATGAAATGTCTTTTTGGAACTTATCAGAAAGACGAAGGAACTATATACCTTGACGGAAAAGAAGTGAATTTTTCCGGTCCGAAGGATGCACTTGAAAATGGGATTGCAATGGTGCATCAGGAGTTAAACCAGTGTCTGGAGAGAAATGTTGTGGATAATCTCTTTCTTGGCAGATACCCGGTAAATTCCCTTGGGATGATCGATGAGGGAAGAATGAAAAATGAAGCCTCGGAATTATTCCGGAAACTGGGAATGACGGTGAATCTGGATCAGCCGATGAGAAATATGTCCGTTTCCCAGCGGCAGATGTGTGAAATTGCAAAGGCGATCTCATATAATTCGAAAGTAATCGTATTGGATGAGCCAACATCATCACTTACCGTACAGGAAGTTGATAAACTTTTTGATATGATGCGGATGCTTCGTGACCAGGGCATCTCTCTTATTTATATTTCCCATAAAATGGATGAAATATTTGAGATCTGTGATGATATTTCCGTACTCCGGGATGGAAATCTGGTCATGACAAAAAGTGCAAAAGAAACAAATATGAATGAACTGATTACTGCAATGGTAGGCCGTGTGCTGGAAAACCGTTTTCCACCGGTGGATAATCAGCCGAAAGATGTTATTTTATCAATCCAGCATTTGTCCACAAAATATGAGCCGTATTTACAGGATGTCACATTTGATGTCCGTGAAGGAGAGATTTTTGGTTTGTATGGTCTTGTGGGAGCCGGACGGACAGAATTGCTGGAAACCATATTCGGTATCCGCACAAGAGCCGCAGGCCGTGTTTATCTGAACCATAAGCTTATGAATTTCAGCTGTGCAAAAGAGGCAATGGATTATGGATTCGCGCTTATTACGGAAGAACGGAAGGCAAATGGATTATTCCTGAAAGGGAATCTTACATTTAATACAACCATTGCAAATCTTAATGCATATAAAAAAGGCGCGGCACTTTCAGAACCGAAAATGACAAAGGCTACCGCAAATGAAATTAAAGTCATGCATACCAAATGTCTGGGACCAAACGATATGATTTCAAGTCTTTCCGGAGGAAACCAGCAGAAGGTTATTTTTGGAAAGTGGCTCGAGCGTGAACCGAAGGTGTTTATGATGGATGAACCGACAAGAGGAATTGATGTCGGCGCAAAATATGAAATTTATGACCTGATCATACAGATGGCAAAACAGGGAAAGACCATTATCGTGGTTTCTTCTGAGATGCCGGAAATCCTTGGTATTACAAACCGGATCGGTGTCATGTCGAACGGACGGCTTGCGGGCATTGTCAATACAAAGGAAACGAATCAGGAAGAATTACTTCGCCTCAGCGCGAAATATTTATAGGCAGGGGGGACAGATATGGCAAATAGCAAGATTCTTACAGCGGAGCAGGAAAAAACACTGCGTCAGCCGATTGAGGAATATGTCGGAAAAATACAAAAAGAGATTGATGAACTCAGAAAAGATGGTACGGCAAAAGTCATTATGTACCAGAGCATGATCGAAAACGTAAAAAGAGATAAAACACTTTCCAAAGGGGAAAAAAATTCTGAGATTGCATCCTGCCAGAAGGAGCTTGAACAGGCAAAAGCGGTAGAGGCACAGAACAAAGACCAGATCGCAAAACTGATCGGGAAAGCAGAAAATTATCTCAAAAATAATTTTGACAAGTATTATAATGCAGTTAAGGCAAGTTGTATAGCGGAAAAGGAACAGGCACTGCAGGAGCATCAGCAGAAACTTGCAAAGATTGAAAAGGAACACAAAGAAACTCTGGCAAAGACTTCCGCCCAGGCCGAGGTCAAAGAAGAAAATTATGTATATAAGAACCGTGTTTCCAATGAAAAGATTGAACTGGAAAAAGAGTATCAGAGGATTAAAGACCGGAAGCATGATGCGTACAGTTACAAGTATCATCTGATTGATCTGCTCCGGTTGTCCAAATTTACATTTGCAGAAAATCAGGCACAGAAATGGGAAAATTATAAGTATACATTTAACCGGAGAACATTCCTTTTACAGAATGGACTCTACATCGCGATCATTCTTATTTTTGTTGCGTTATGTATCATAACTCCAATCAAAAAAGGAACGCCGCTTCTTACGTATAATAATATTTTAAATATTCTCCAGCAGGCATCGCCTAGAATGTTTTTAGCACTTGGAGTTGCAGGTCTGATCCTTCTTACAGGAACGGATCTTTCCGTTGGACGAATGGTTGGTATGGGAATGACAACCGCAACCATTATCATGCATCAGGGTGTAAATACGGGCGGTGTGTTCGGACACATCTTTGATTTTACGAAAGTACCGACACCGGCAAGAGTCGTTCTTGCACTGGTAGCATGTATTGTATTATGTACGTTCTTTACAAGTATAGCCGGATTTTTTACAGCGAAATTCAAGATGCATCCGTTTATATCGACCATGGCAAACATGCTTGTCATTTTTGGACTGGTAACCTATGCGACAAAAGGTGTTTCCTTCGGAGCAATCGAGCCGACCATTCCGAATATGGTAATTCCAAAAGTCAATGGATTCCCGACCATCATTCTCTGGGCAGTTGCAGCAATTGTCATTGTATGGTTTATCTGGAACAAAACAACCTTTGGTAAAAATCTTTATGCAGTCGGAGGAAATCCGGAGGCAGCAGCAGTTTCAGGTATCTCTGTATTTGCAGTAACACTTGGTGCATTTATTATGGCCGGTATCCTTTACGGATTCGGTTCCTGGCTTGAATGTACCCGAATGGTTGGATCTGGTTCCGCCGCTTATGGACAGGGCTGGGATATGGATGCCATTGCAGCCTGTGTTGTCGGTGGTGTATCATTTACCGGTGGTATTGGTAAGATTTCCGGTGTTGTTACCGGTGTATGTATCTTTACAGCATTAACATACTCCCTCACAATACTGGGTATTGATACAAACCTCCAGTTCGTATTCTCAGGTATTATCATCCTTGTTGCAGTAACACTGGATTGTCTGAAATACGTTCAGAAAAAATAAAACATATACTCTCCTCTATAATGAAAAAGCAGGGATGCCGGTGATGCATGAAACATGCAGGGCATCTCTGTTTTATGTTGGAAAGGTTTTACTTTATCTGGACAAATTGCTATAATAAATAAAATAACATGGGGGAAGAGGTATGTATACATTATTGCTGGTGGATGATGAAGAAGAAGTCATTGAAGCCATCGTTAAAAAAGTCAAATGGGAGGAACTCGGCTTTCAGGTTACCGGGCATGCAAACAACGGATTTAAAGCAATGGACATGCTTGAAGAAATGCAGCCGGATGTTGTTATGACGGACATCCGGATGCCGTATATGGACGGGCTGGAATTGTGTGCGCATATAAAAGCAAAGTATCCGGCAACAAAAATTCTGCTTTTTACCGGGTTTGATGATTTTGAATATGCAAAAGAAGCCGTGCATCTTGAAATCGAGGAATATATTTTAAAGCCGCTCAATGCTGTTGAAATAACAGAAGTGTTTAAGCGTCTGAAAGAGAAACTGGACTATGAGATCAGTGAAAAAAGAAATACGGATCTTTTGAAAAAATATTATGCGGATTCCCTTCCGATGCTGCAGGCGAATTTGTATACAACGCTTATTGAAGGACGTATTCCGGAAGAGGAGATGCCGCATTATTTTAAGGATTACCAGATTACTTTTACAGGCCCGTGGTATTGCTGCCTGATCATACACACATCGGCAAGTCAGGTTCCGGAGGGCATGGATATACGGCTGCTTTCGGTATCGGTAGACCGGCAGGCAGGGGAGAACCTCGGGGAAAAATGGAACGCGAAGCGTTTTCGCTATCTTGGAGATACCATTATGATTATGCAGTTAAAAAGTGAGGAAGAAATTTCAGAACTGACGGATGCCTGTGACCGTTTCTGTAAATATATCCATCATATTATGGGGGCAAAAGTAACCATAGGGATCGGTCAGGTATGTGGGCACATTGCAAAGATTGCAGCATCGTATCAAAGCGCCAGGGAAGCGGTTTCCTATCGTGTTTTATATGGAAGCAACCGGGCGATAAATTTAAAAGAGATTGTTCCACAGAGAAAAATCCAAAGGGATGCCGGAGAGAAAACAGAACTGTCCAATGTGTTCAAAAAGATCTGCCTTGGAGAAAATGAAGATATTGCAAATGCCATAGAAGTTTACATGCAGCATAAATTCCTTGACCTGAAATCATTGGAAAAATATCATGTGGCAGTTATGGAACTCATTGGCGAACTGTATCATTTTATGGTCAACAATGAAATGGATACCACAAAAATACCGGGAGGTATCGGTTCTTTGTATAATGAACTGTGTAATTTAGAACCGCAGGTTTTGCAGAAATGGCTTTTAAAATTCTGCTGTATGCTGCATGATGACATGGCAGATGCCCGGTATCATTCCAAGAAATCCCTGATCGGGAGGGCAAAAGAATATGTGCACGACAATTATCAGCAGGAAGATTTAGGGCTTGACGATATCTGTAAAGAATTGGGCGTGTCAAATTCTTATTTTTCAAGCATGTTCAAAAAAGAAACAGGGAATTCTTTTGTCGGATACCTGACGGAATACCGTATGGATAAGGCGGCACGCATGCTTGTGGAAACCGCGGAAAAAAGTTATATGATTGCAAAGAGTGTGGGATATTCCGATCCAAATTACTTCAGTTATGTGTTTAAAAGACAGTTTGGGGTATCCCCTTCAAAATACAGGACAGCATATGAAAAAAATGAAAAATAAACCGGGAGATATCCAGTCAACCATCATGGTTGCATTTTCTGTAATATCAACCTTAATTATGATTTGTATGGGCATGATGGTATATTGGAGATTTTCGGGGATCACACAGCAGAATATTGTGGATAATAACCGAAAGATGATGGATCAGACGGTGGATTCCATAGAAAATTATCTTGTGAATATGAGGCAGATATCGGATGCCGCATATTATGATGTTATAAAGGAAAACGATATCCGGGAACAGAACGAATCCATCCACAAAGGGTTAAATCTTTTATATGAGGCAAATAAAGAGAACTTAAGGAGCATTGCTATATATAATGGATACGGAAGCCTTATGGCAGCAGAGCCGGTTGTTGCCCAGAAAGAAGAACCGGATGTGACCAGACAGGGATGGTTTATGCAGGCAAAAACACGTATGGAGAATATCCATTTTTCCACACCCCATGTCCAGAATTTATTTGATGACGGTACCTGTCGGTATTACTGGGTGATTTCTTCCAGCCGTGTCGTGGAACTTACGAATGGGACAGATACACAGTTGGGAGTGCTGCTTGTGGATATGGACTATTCCGGGATTTCACGTATGATGGAACGGATCAATACGTCAGGAAAAGGACAGTATTTTTATCTGTGTGATGGTGAGGGAAATATTATTTATCATCCGCATCAGGCAAGAATTGACAATGGCATGAATACAGAAAGCAGCGTAAAGGCAGCTTCGTCCAAAGAAAAAATTTACGATGAATATTTGGGAAAAAACCACAGAAAAGTTATGGTGGGTGCAATCAGTTATACAGGATGGCGCCTGGTCTGTGTTATGCCGTATGAAATATTCACAAATAAGATGGCCGATGTAAAGCAGTTTGTCCTGCTTATTTTACTGCTTATGGCAATGATGCTTGTATTTGTAAACCGCATCATTTCCGTGCGGATATCGCGGCCGATTATGAAACTGGATCACTCGGTGCGTGAATATCAGGAAGGAAAAGAAGAAAAGATTGCAATCGGAGGCTCAACAGAGATCCGGCATCTGGGACAATCCATTCAGGAATCCTACCGGCAGAATTCCGAACTGATGAAAAAAGTCATATGGGAACAGAATGAAAGAAGAAAAAGCGAATTTGATGTGCTGCAAAGCCAGATCAACCCGCATTTTTTATACAATACATTAGACTCCATCACCTGGATGATAGAGAGCGGTAAAAATGAGGAAGCTGCCTTTATGATCACGCAGCTGGCAAAGCTTTTCCGGATCAGCCTTTCAAAAGGACATACGGTTATCCGCATAAGGGATGAACTGCAGCACGCGCAAAGTTATGTTAATATACAAAAAGTGCGGTATAAAAACAAGTTTGAGGTTGTATTTGATATCCGTCCGGATATTCTGGATGATTGTATCGTGAAACTTGTGCTGCAGCCGATCCTTGAAAATGCGATCAATTACGGCGTAAGGGAGATGGATGACTGCGGAAAAATCCTCATTCGCGGATGGAAAGAACAAGAAAATATCTTTATGCAGGTATCGGATAACGGAATGGGGATTCCGGAAGAGGAGATTGACCTGTTATTAAAGGATACAAACCGTGTACATAAAAAAGGCTCCGGAGTCGGGCTTGTAAATGTAAATAACCGGCTCCGGTTATTGTTTGGAGAACCATACGGACTTCAGATAGAAAGTGAACTGGATGAGGGAACGACAGTGACAGTTATCATCCCAGAGATTGTTTACAGTGAGGAAAACTGCAGGAAATTTGAGGAACACCATATGCCGGAGGATTCTTAAAATGAAACATGGGAAAAAAACATTTGTGATAATAGAGGCAGTTCTGGGAATTCTCGTGATTCTGGTTCTCGGCTTTATCATCTATAAGCAAAACGGCCATGATCCAGAAACAATTGCGGTGATCATACCGGATGTGGATGAGAGCGAGTGGTCAGCGTTTAAATACGGACTGAAAATGGCAGCACGGGAATATGATACAGATGTTGTGATCATCAGTAAGGACAATATGGAAACCGCCAATGATGAGATTGAGATTATGAATCAGGAAATTGCAAAAGGAGCAGATGCGGTGATCGTAAAACCGATTGCAAACCGGGATGGGCAGCAAAAGCTAAAACAGCTGGAAAAAAGTGTTCCTATAATGGCCGTGGGAGATACATTTCCCGAAGAACCGTCCGGATTGCATACAATAGAACCTGATCATTACCATATGGGTGCGGATCTTGCCCAAAAGCTTCTGGAAAATTACCGTGGAAATCTGATCGGGAAGAAGATTGGGATCTATTCGCAGCATGCCACTTCAGAAGCAGTGATAAAAAGAATGAAGGGGATTTGCGATACATTAAAGGGGAGTGGCGCAGAAATTTTATGGTCTGTATCAAAAGAAAATGATTCGAAAGAGAAAATCAATTTACAGACACAAAGAAGGGTGGATATCGTGATGGCTTTGGATAATGCAAGCTTTGTGGAAGCCGGGGAGGCGGCAAAGGATAATGACCTGTATGGGGCGGTACTCTATGGAATTGGAAATTCAACGGAGGCAGTTTATTATCTGGATGCAGGATGGGCACAATGTCTGGTTGCTCCGGATGAGTTTGACGCAGGCTATGAAAGTGTTGCAGAACTTATTAAAAAACGACGTAATTTTTTCTATAAAATGAAAGACCGGCAGATTACATATACCGTTCTCACGCGGGAGAATCTTTTTTCGGAGGAGAACCGGAATCTGCTGTTTACAATCAGCCGGTAAAATCAGAGGTTATCATGGATAAAAGAAAAATAAAAAACGCTATGGCATTAATTGGTCTGATGGGAATTCTTTTGTATGGTGCATGTGGAAGCGAAAAAAAGGAAATACCGAAACAGATTTATATTGGTGTCGCATGTTATGACCAGAGAGATACCTTTCTGGGGGAACTTCTGGAAAATTTTAAAAGGGAATGCAGGACACTGGAAAAAAGGGGATATGATATCAGTCTGACCATTATGGATGCTGCAAATTCGCAGAGAACGCAGGACGATCAGGTGCAGGAAATGATCGGCAATGGCTGTGATATTCTGTGCGTCAATCTGGCAGACCGGACGGATCCGTCGCAGATCATTACAGCCGCGCAGGAACACGATATTCCCATTATATTTTTTAACAGGGAACCTGTGGAAGAAGACCTGATGCAGTGGGATCAGTTATATTATGTCGGAGCAGAAGCAAAACAATCCGGACAGATGCAGGGACAGCTTGCAGCAGCTTATATCAAAGAACATCCGGATGTGGACCGCAATCATGATGGGAAAATCCAGTATGTGATACTTGAGGGGGAAATGGGGCATCAGGATGCCATTATTAGAACGGAAAGCGTTGCGGAGAGCCTGAAAGAACAGGGGATTGCACTGGAAAAACTGAGTTATCAGATTGCAAACTGGAACCGTGTGCAGGCGCAGAACCGTATGATGCAGCTGATCGGACAATATAACAACCGGATGGAAGTTGTTCTTGCCAATAATGATGCAATGGCACTCGGTGCTATGGATGCTTATGAAAAGCTCGGGTATACGGAAACAAACCGGCCGGCATTTTTTGGAATAGATGGGACAAAAGAAGGGCTTGAAGCGGTAAAAGACGGAACACTTGCAGCAACCGTATATAACGATAAAGAAGGGCAGGCAGCAGCAATGGCAAAT
>OMCT01001580.1_pt1 | contig 13365 bp, 10 predicted proteins | sample 1674301 | NCBI WGS metagenome assembly OMCT01 (sample SAMEA103958158, study PRJEB25191) | human gut metagenome
GAGCTGAAAACCGTCTGGGGCGTGGGCTATAAGTTCGAGGTGCGTCAGTAATGCGTAAAAGTATCTCCACAGCCTTTTTCTCCATGGTGTCCACCCTGATGGTGCTGGGCATCGTGCTGATGGGCTGCTCGGAGTGGGTGCTGTTCAAGAATTATTTTGCGAAGGATCGCTACGAAACACTGGATCAGGTGGTAAATGTCGCCAAGCGCACCGCAGAGTATCTGGTAAACAGCGAGACCATGCCGCAGGGCGCAGAGCTGGACGCTTTGAACACCAAGCTGGAGATCATCGGCGAGAGCGCCGAGGCTTATCTGTTTTTCACCGACCGACAGGGCAATGTGCTCATCGCCTCCGACCCGGACAAGCTTACCACCACCACCGTGCCGCTGGATATCTGCCAGCGCGCCAACGCAGTGGCTGACCCGGACGCCCGGCACTACCACGCTTTCGGCGATTTGGGCGGCGCACTGACCGAAAAAAGCTATATCGCGGCGGTGGAGACCATCGACGACCAGAGCCTGTTCAGCGGCTGGCTGTTTTTGTGCTCCTCCGGCGCGCAGCTCACCGACTTCAAGCAGCAGTTCTGGTCTAACTTCCTGATGTCCGCCTGCGTGATGCTGCTGTGCGCCAGCGTGCTGACCCGCCTGTTGATGCGTCAGCTTACCGACCCGCTGCAAAAGGTCACCGATGCCGCCCAGCGCTTTGGCGGCGGCGACCTCTCCGTCCGCGTGGAGGGCGTGGAGGGCGATGGCGAGGTGGCAGACCTTGCCCGCACCTTCAACCAGATGGCGGAGAATATCCAGTCCAACGATAACTCCCAGGGTCAGTTCATGGGCAACATCGCCCACGAGCTGCGCACCCCCATGACCACCATCAAGGGCTTTGTGGACGGCATTCTGGACGGCACCATCCCGCCCGAGATGCAGAACCACTATTTGCAGCTGGTCAGCGAGGAGACCGGCCGTCTGGCACGGCTCATCCAGAATATGCTGGATCTCTCCAAGCTGGAAAGCGGCGAGTATCAGGTGAACGCCCGGATGTTCAATATCTGGGAGACCCTGACCGGCGTGGCACTGGCGGCAGAGCAGCGCATCAATGACGGCATGATCGAGCTGGAAGGCCTGACCATGGATGAAAAGGTGCTGGTCTACGCCGACCCCGACCTGATCCATCAGGTGGCATATAACCTGCTGGACAACGCCATCAAGTTCACCCCGGCGGGCGGCACCATCCGCTTCAGCGTGGAAAAGCTGGGCCCCGAGGCCGAGATCTCCATCTGGAACTCCGGGCAGGGCATCAGCCCGGAGGCGCTGCCCTATGTGTTCGAGCGGTTCTATAAAGAGGACCGCTCCCGCGGTCTGCACGCCCGCGGCTCCGGTTTGGGACTGAACATCTGCAAGGTGCTGGTCAATCTGGCCGGCGGGCAGATCCGCGTGGAGAGTCAGCAGGGCGAGTGGTGCCGCTTTGTGTTCACCCTGCCCACCTGTTCCCCCAATCCTGGCGGCATGAAGCGCCTGCCGGACGCCGCCGGGCAGCCCGGCGCAGTGGAGGAACCCGCCAGCATGAAGCCGGTAGAATAAGACCCCGCAGCCAGACTGCCCCGCCCGGGCGGTCTGGCTGCTTTGGCGTTGTTGGAATAAAAATTCTGCTTACCGCTGTGACCCCCTCTTGTGAAAATGCGTTTGTCGCACTCCGCAGAGTGCGACAAACGCGGAATTAAAAATCTATTTTCCGCTGAATATGGCTAGCAACGACGACGACCGCCGCCAGCGGCGGAAACAGGGAGGAGTTGTTGGGGCAGCGGCCAGCAAGACGCGAGTGCCGCCCAAGGCACGAAGCGGATGCTGGGTGCCGCAACCCGGAAGCAGCGGAGGCCATTCCAAATCGTCCTGCTTCAAAGAAAGCTGCTGCAAAATGGCAAGCCTTCGGCGGCAGCTGCGCGGCACATGGAGATGCTGCCGCGCAATGGACTTTTTGCGCCATTTACGACTTTTCGGTGAAAAAAACGGCTGCGGGTTTGATTTTTTGGCCGTTTTCATGTAAACTAAAAGATAACCATGCCCGCGTATTTTTTGCCCGGCAGAACCCTGCAAAACGCGCAACACATGGGATAAAAATTGCTAAAAATAACGGAGCGTAATGAAATATTATGGCCATCGTAAGTCCTTCGATTCTTTCTGCTGATTTTGGCAAGCTGGGTGCAGACTGCCGCATGGTGCTGGATGCCGGCGCACAGATGCTGCACTACGACGTGATGGACGGGCATTTTGTGCCCAACATCAGCTTTGGCGTGCCGGTGCTCAAAAGCCTGCACAAGGCGCTGCCGGATGCCTTTTATGACGTGCATCTGATGATCAGCCACCCGCTGCAATACGCCGAGCCCTTTATCAAGGCTGGTGCTACCCTGTATAATTTCCATCTGGAGTGCGAAGATGATATTCAGGCCACCATTGATGCCGTCCGTGCGCTGGGCTGCAAGGTGGGTCTGACCATTAAGCCCGGCACCCCGGCCGAGGCGCTGGCACCGTGGCTGGACCAGCTGGATCTGGTGCTGGTGATGAGCGTGGAGCCCGGCTTCGGCGGGCAGAAGTTCATGCCCTCGGCGCTGGACAAGCTCCGCTGGCTCAAGGCAGAGCGGGAAGCACGCGGCCTTTCCTACCTGCTGGAGGTGGACGGCGGCGTGGATGCCGCCACCGCACCCCTGTGCGTAGAAGCCGGTGCCGACGTGCTGGTGGCAGGCAGTGCCGTGTTCGGCGCCGCCGACCCTGCTGCGGCTGTGGGCGCACTGGCCAGCCTGTAAGGAGGCCCGTATATGGATGAAGCTTTGATCCAAGAGCAGGAGCGGCAGCTGCAAAAGACCGGCCGGTACTATAAGCACGTTTTCTGGCTGTGTGTGCCGCTGCTGTGCATGGCCTGCTATTTCTATGGGGCGCGTCCGCTGCTGCTGTGCGGCATCGCCCTGCTTACCGGCAACCTGTGCGACCGTCTGGTGGCGCTGCTGCGCCATCGGGTGTACACAAACAGAGATTTCTCCAACGAGAGCTTCAGCCTGATCATCGCCCTGCTCATGCCCGCCACCGTGGACATCTATGTGCTGGTGGTGGCAGTGCTGGCGGGCGTATTGATCGGCAAGGAGGTCTTTGGCGGCTACGGCAGCTATCCCTTCAACCCCGCTGCCGTGGGCTACGCCGTGGCGGCGGTATCGTGGCCGGAGCAGGTGGTGCGCTACCCGCAGCCCTATACGCCGCTGCCCCTGTGGAACGCCTCTGCCGTGCCGGTGAGCAGCACCATCGAGGATACCCTGCGCAGCGGCGGCATCCTGAACCTGAATGCCCTCGCCGTTGTGCTGGGCGAGTTTGCTGCCCCCATGGGCACCGGCGCGGCACTGGTCATTCTGGCCTGCGGCCTCGTGCTGTGGACCCAGAAGGACGTGCACATCGGCGCATCGGCAAGTTTTCTGATCACCTGCGGGCTCATCGCCTTCTTCTTCCCGCGTCAGGTGGGTCTGGCGGACAGCACCCTCTTCAGCAGCCTGCTGCCCCGCCTGCAGGGCATCCGGGACGAGCTGCACACCGGTGCGGTGCTGTTCTGTGCGGTGTTCCTGCTCAACGAACCCTACACCTGCGCCCATCACCGGCTCGGACGCATCCTGTACGGCGCCCTGGTGGGTGCTGCCACCATGGGCTTCCGCTATTTCGGCGTGTACGAGACCGGCGTCTGCTTTGCACTGCTGGCCGTCAACAGTGTGTCCGCACTCATTGACCGCACCGAGGAGCGGCTGTACCGTCTGCTGCACCGTCTGCCGTCCGAACGAAAGGAGTCTGCGGAATGAAAAAGCGTACTGCGGAGCTGATTTTAAAAGATTCCGAAAAGTTTGCCCATCACGACCGCGTATTCCTGAATAACCCGGTGGTCATGCAGGGCATGGGTCTGGCACCGCTGGTGGTCGTGGCCACCACCGGGCAGAACAGCCTGATGCTGGCGGCGGCGGTGGCGCTGCTGCTGGTGCCCTCCCGCGTGCTGGCCTGCCTGCTCAGCCGCCTTGTGCCCTTGCGGGACGAGGAGCCTACCCCGGAGCAGCTGCAAAAAAAGCTGCTGCCCCGTGCACTTTTGTACGCAGCCAGCGCCGCTGTGGTGTATCTGGCGGCGTATCCCATTTTGAACTTCGTGTTTGGCACCGGGCTTTTGAACCTTGGCATCTACCTGCCCATGCTGGTGGTGGAGCCGCTTTTGACCTACCGCTTCGGCCGCGTGCAGGAGACGGTGCATAAGGCTGTTTCCAAGGGCGTGCGCATCACCGTGGGCTACGCGCTGCTGCTGCTCGTGGTGGGCATCGTGCGCGAGTGGCTCAGCCTTGGCACCGTGTTCGGCGCCCCGGTGGGACGCTGGGCGCTGCTGCCGCTGGCTAAGATGCCGGCGGGCGGCTTTATCGTGCTGGGCATCCTGTGCGCCATCTGGCGCGCTGCGGCTGCAAAGCGCAAGGAATATCTAAAAAAGGAAGCACGGGATACCCTGACCGTGCACTACCAGAAGGAGGGGGACCGCGAACCGTGAAGGAAGTTGTAAGCAGCTCGGCAGTGTTTTTCAGCTATGCACTGCTGGCCATTTTTGCACAGAACGCTGTCTTTACCCGTGCACTGGGCGTGTCCCGCATGGTGCAGCTGGTGGGGGACGACCGCACCAGCAGCGCCTTGTTCGGCATGATGCTGTGCATCACGCAGGTGCTGGTGGCGCCGGTGGCTTTTCTTGCCGGGCGGTTCATTGCCCCGCTGGATAACCGCGCCCAGCTGCGCCCGCTGGTGTATATTGCCAGCATTGCCGTGGTGTGTCTGGCGGAGCATCTGGTGCTGTGGCTGCTGCGCAGCCTGCCCCGCCGCGCCCAGCTGCTGCGCATCGTGCCGCTGGCCGCGCTGAACAGCGGCGTGCTGGGCACGGTGCTGGTGGAGCGCACCCAGTCCTTTACCCTTGGCCAGAGCCTTGGCTTTGGCCTTGGCAGCGGCCTTGGCTATGTGCTGGCGGTGCTGCTGGTCACCGAGGCGCGCCACCGCCTGCGCAGCAGAGCCATCCCCAAGGCATTCCGCGGCCTGCCCATCACGCTGGTGTATATCGGCGTGCTGGCGCTGGCGATCTATGGCTTTACCGGACATTCCGTCATCCTGTAATGCAGACAGGGAGGAAAGGATACCATGGCTAAGAATAAACGTCAGAAGGTCAAGCATTATCACCGCAGCTTTTACAGCCGTGAAATGCGCGTCAAGCGCGGCATCGGCATCGTGGTGCTGGTGGCGGCAGTGCTGGCAGCCGCATGGTTTGCCGCACCCCATGTGCTGGATTGGGCCACCCACACCTGGTATACCGTGGTCAAGGATCGGGATCTGGAGGCCGAAAGCGCTTCCCGCGCCGAGGCAGCAGCCTCCTCCTCTGCGGCGGCAAGCAGCGCCGCTGCTTCGCAGGCAGCGTCTGAGCCGGAGGAGGAAAAGCCGCTGGACGGCAAGGCCATTACCGGCGGCAGCTGGGCAGAGCTGGACGTGACCACCCTGACCGATGAAGCCGCCATCCGCGCCGCCGCCCGGCAGCTGAAGCAGCAGGGCGCAGACTACGCCCTTGTCACTCTGAAAGACGCCGCTGGCACGGTGTACTACGCTTCCGGGGTGGCAGCCGCTGCCCAGAGCATCACCGAAAACCCGGTGGATGCGGCCAATATCGCCGCCATCCTGCGGGAGGAGGGCATTATCCCGGCGGCACAGCTTGCCGCCTTTACCGACCCGGTGTCGGTGTACACCGACCGCAGCATGGGCGTGCACTACGACGGCAACAGCCTCTGGCTGGATAACGTCAGCGCAGCCAAGGGCGGCAAGGCATGGATGAACCCCTTTGCCGCAAGCGCGGTGCAGTATGTCGGCGACCTCATTGAGGAGGTGCAGGGCATGGGCTACGAGCAGGTGGTGCTTACCGGGGTGCAGTTCCCCAATATCATCACCCGCAAGCAGGACTTCGGTGCCTCCGGCGGCAAGAGCCGGGAGGGACGCGCCGCCCAGCTGACGGCGGATATCGCCGCATGGCAGACCCGCTTTGCAGGCAGCGTGACCCTGTGGGTCAGCTACCCGGACGCACTGTGCACCGCCGCTACCGATGCCATTGGCACCACCGGCACGTCCCTTGGCATGGAAAACCTGCTGGTCACCAGCAGCACCGCACTGGATGCGGACAGCCGCGCTGCGCTGGAGCAGGCCGCTGCCGACGCCGGTGTGAAGCACGTTGTGGTGCACGATACCGCAGCGTTCCGCTGAGAAGCGGCTTTTATCGCAAGTCAAAAATTAGCGCAACATTCAAACAGCATATTTGCGATATGCAATTCAACGTTGTTGCTGTTGCATTAAAAAAGTTGAATTGCAATAAAGAGGGGAGGAAACGACTATGAAACCGACTACCTGTTTTGCACCCGCACACATCCTGCTGCCTTCGGAGCAGGTGCCGCTGGAGCAGTGGGGCTGCATTGCCTGTGACCAGTTCACCAGCGACCGCAGCTACTGGCAGCGGGCAGAAGCGACCGCTGCGGGTGCACCCAGCACCCTGAACCTGATCCTGCCGGAGGTGTATCTGGAGGACGGAGACGCCGACGCGCGGGTGGAAAAGATCCACGCCACCATGCAGGATTACGCCAAAAACGTGCTCACCCGGGCGGTGGACGGCTTTATCTATGTAGAGCGCACCGAGCAGAGCGGCCGGGTGCGGCAGGGTCTTGTAGGGCGTGTGGACTTGGAAGCATACAGCTACCGCCGGGGCGAAAAATGCACCGTGCGCCCCAGCGAGTGCACCGTGGAAAGCCGCATCCCGCCCCGCATGAAGGTACGCACCGGCGCTGCGCTGGAAACGCCCCACATCATGATGCTGGCGGATGACCCGGACTGCACCCTCATCGAGCCCATTGCCGCCCACAAGGACAGCCTGCCCAAGGTATACGAGGGCGAGCTGATGCTGGGGGGCGGCCATGTGGCAGGCTGGGCAGTGGAGGACCCCGCCCTCATCGCACAGATCGAAAATGCGCTGACCGTGCTGGGCAGTCAGGAAGAATTTGACAAGAAATACCCCGATGCCACCCGCCGCGACCCGCTGACGCTGGCCGTGGGCGATGGCAACCACTCGCTGGCTACCGCAAAGGCCTGCTGGGAGGAGCTGAAAAAGACCCTGACCCCGGAGCAGGCAGAAAATCACCCCGCCCGCTGGTGTCTGGCAGAGGTGTGCAACGTGCACTCCCCGGCTATTGAGATCGAGCCCATCCACCGGGTGCTGTTCAATGTGGACTGCGCCACCGTACTGCTGAGCCTTATTACATGGAGCGATTCCAACATGGCAGGCTGCTGCTTTGGCGGCAGCAAAAAGCAGCCTTTTACGCTGGCGGGCCCCCACATGGCCAATGTGCTCAGCTTTGAGGACCCCACCGAGCCGCTGACCGTGGGCACCATCGACGATTTTATTTCGGATTATATCGAGCGCCACCCGGAAGCAAAGGTGGACTATGTGCATGACGAACCGGCTGTGCGTGCGCTGTGCAAGCAGGGCGCAGTGGCGTTTTTGATGCCGCCTTTCGCCAAGAGCGACCTGTTCCGCGGCGTCGTGATGGGCGGCGTGCTGCCCCGCAAGACCTTCAGCATGGGACACGCGGAGGAAAAGCGCTACTACATCGAGTGCCGGAAGATCACAGAATAATAGGAGAACCATGACATTTAAAGAATTGAATCTGTCCGCCCCGCTGCTGCGCGCTGTGCAGGAAGCGGGCTACGAGACCCCCTCGCCCATTCAGGCAGCGGCCATCCCGCCGGTGCTGGCAGGCCGGGATCTGATGGGCTGCGCCCAGACCGGCACCGGCAAGACGGCGGCTTTTGCGCTGCCCATGCTGGACCGGCTCACCGCCAATGCGCCCCGCCGCAAGGGCGCTGTCCGTGCGCTGATCCTGACCCCCACCCGGGAGCTGGCCTTGCAGATCGGCGAAAGCTTTGAAGCCTACGGCAAGTACCTGAAATTGCGCAGCACCGTCATCTTTGGCGGCGTGGGGCAGGCTCCGCAGGTGGAAGCGCTGAAAAAGGGCGTGGACATCCTCATCGCCTGCCCGGGACGGCTGAACGATTTGATCGGGCAGGGCTTTATCGACCTGTCCGCACTGGAAATTTTTGTGCTGGACGAGGCCGACCGGATGCTGGACATGGGCTTTGTCCATGACGTGAAAAAGGTCATTGCAAAGCTGCCCGCCCAGCGCCAGAACCTGATGTTCAGTGCCACCATGCCCGCCGAGATCGAGCAGCTGGCTGCCGGCATCCTGCACGACCCCGCCTTTGTCAAGGTGGACCCGGTGTCCAGCACCGTGGACCGCATCCAACAGAGCCTGTACTATGTGGAAAAGGGCAACAAGAAGCTCTTGCTGCCGTGGCTCATCAAAAATCTGCAGCCGCCGGTGGTCAATGCGCTGGTGTTCAGCCGCACCAAGCACGGCGCGGATAAGATCGCAAAGGACCTGACAAAGCAGGGCATCCCCGCCGCCGCCATCCACGGCAACAAGAGCCAGACTGCCCGCGTCACCGCGCTGGAGGATTTCAAGTCCGGCAAGACCCGGGTGCTGGTGGCCACCGATATCGCTGCCCGCGGCATTGATATCAGCGAGCTTTCCCATGTGTTCAACTACGATCTGCCCGAGGTGCCGGAGACCTATGTGCACCGCATCGGGCGCACCGCCCGCGCCGGTGCGGACGGCACCGCCGTCAGCTTCTGCGCCCCGGAGGAGCAGGAGTATCTGGCAGGCATTGAAAAGCTGAACCGCCGCAAGATCCCGGTGGTATCCGGCCACCCGTGGGACGGCGTGCCCGCCCCGGTGCGCCCGGTGCTGCCCGTGCGCGGCAAAAAGCCCCGCCCCGAAGCGGAAAACTTGGCCGAAGCGCCGAAAAAACAGGCCGAAACTGCGCCCGCAAAGGCTGCAAAGGCAGCTGCGCCCGTGCCGAAGCAGGAGCCGAAGGCTGCAAAGAACGCGGTGCCTGCAAAACCGAAAAAAGAGGAAACACTGATGCAAGACAGCAACGCAAAGCGCGGGGTCCGCAACGACCGCCGCGCCAACAACCGGGGCGCAAACGCCCCCAAGGAAGCGGCAGCGCCCCGCGCCCGCCGCGAGAATGCCGCCCCCGCCCGGGGCAGCAACGCCCAGCCCAAGTTTGACCCCCATTTTGTCAGCGCCCCGGAGGCTACTCCGCTGCGCCCGGCACGCAAGACCCCTGCCGCTCCGGCAGCATCTGCCATCCGCAGCGCACAGGAGCTCCAGAATAACCAGAACGCAAACCGCAGCGGCAGCCGCCGCAACGACCGCAGCGACCGGGGTGAACAGCGCAATGCCCGCCCTGCGGCCCAGAGCAATAACGCCCGCCCTGCCCGCAGCGAGCGCGGCAATGCCGGTAGCCAGAGCCGCACCGGCAGCGCACCCCGTGCCCCCAAGGCCGAGCCTGCCCGCCGCGGCCGCAATGCCGCCGCCCGGGACGAGGACCCGGGGCTGATGCTCATCAGCCGCCGCCCGCCCCAGCAGAAGTACACCAGCTTTGAGGAGTATATGGACGCCCACGGCGGTGCCACCGCACCCATTGAGGATCACAGCGAAGAAGTATGAGCCGGAACGAAGCCTTTACCCCGTGGCGGTGCCCCCTGTGCGGCGGTGCGTTGCAAGGGGAGAACGATCTGAAATGTGAAAAAGGCCACTGTTTTGACCGCGCCCGGGAGGGCTACTGGCATCTTTTGCCGGTGCAAAGCATGCGCACCAAAGCCCCCGGGGACAGCAAGGAGATGGTAGCTGCCCGCCGCGCCTTCCTGAACGCCGGATATTACGGCATCTTCGGGCAGGCGCTGGGGGAGCTGTGCCTTGCCCACGGCGTGCCCGCCGCGAAGGACGCCCCGCTGCATCTGCTGGATGCAGGCTGCGGCGAGGGCTGGTACGACCGCTGCATCGCGCAGCAGTTCGCGGCGGCAGAAAAGCCGCTGCAGCTGGCCGGGTTCGATATCGCAAAGCCCGCGGTGCGGTTGGCGGCAAAGGCGCTGCCCGCCGCGCAGTACGCGGTGGCGTCCAGCTTCAGCCAGCCGGTGCGCACCGGCTGGGCAGACGTGCTGCTGAACTGCTTTTCGCCCTTTGCACAGGAGGAGTTCAGCCGGGTGCTGCGCCCGGGCGGGCGCATGATCTACGTTGTGCCGGGGGCAGAGCATCTGTACCAGATGAAGGCCGTGCTCTACGAAAAGCCCTACAAAAACCCGGTGCAGCAGGTGGAGTACCCGGGCTTCCGCGCCATTGATGAGCGGGAGGTGCAGGGAACCATCACCGTGCCCGCCGCCCAGCTGGAAGCCCTGTTTGCCATGACCCCCTACTACTGGAAAACGCCCCGCGACGGTGCTGCCCGCCTTGCGGCTCTGCCGCAGCTGACCACTACCATCGCTTTCCGCTTTCTGGTGTTTGAAAAGCTGTAATAAGATAAAAAGGACTGCCGTGCAGAGTGCATGGCAGTCCTTTTTTGTACCCATTCTCATGCTTGTTGATTTTCACAAGAACTGACATACTAATATATCAATTTCGCACAAAAACAATAAAATCTATTTACAAGTGCATTGTATTGTGGTACGATTTGTGCGGATTTCGATGGCGTGATACAACTGGAATGTCTATCGGGCCCGGCAGCAGGGCGTTTGCTGCACAGCTTTGGGCGGCTTTGTTCTGCACAAATGAGCCGTCTGCATTTAAAAGGAGAAATGATGATGAACAGAAGAGACTTTATGAAGCTTTCCGCCGCTTCTGCCGTGACCATGGGCGCAGTGGCTGGCATGGCACCTGCATCCTTTGCTGAAAACGCTGGCGTGCACACCGATGCCGAGGTGCAGGCCATGGTGGCAGAGGAACTCCGTCTCTCCCGCGAGGTAGCCTTTTATCCGGCTGCTTTCCGGGGCGATTTTGACAAGTTCTATGTGCTGTTCCACAAGCTGTCCCGCGCTCAGTACGAGAAGGTGGACGGTGCAGCTGTGCCCGGCATCAATGCTTCTCACTACGATATGTGTGTTGCCCTGACCAATGCCCGCAAGGCGCTGCGCCAGATCAAGGACCCCAAGAGCACCGTTTGGGAAATTTGGGGAGATCAGATGGCCGTGGAATCTCCGCTGCCCACCAACTGGGAAAATTGCTACGATAACGAGGGCTTCCGTCCCTTCCTGAACCCGTACCTGCTGCGAGATCAGGGCAAGGTGAAGGGCAACGTGATCATTATTGCAGGCGGCGGCAGCACCCACCGCAACAACGTGGTGGAAGGCTACCCGGTGGCCGAGTTCTTCAACAAGAACGGCTACAACGCCTTTGTGCTGCAGCGCCGCGTCAACCCTTATGCCGCTGTGGATCAGCAGCTGGATCTGGCCCGTGCTATCCGCTACATCCGCCACAATGCCTCTGAAAAACACATCGGCAAGACCGATATCATGATCGCTGTGGGCTTCTCTGCCGGCGGCATGAATGTGATGCAGGTGGTGGCCGACCAGTTCGGCACTACGAATACCCCGGATAAGGTCTACCCCAGCTACGTCTGCGATGCTGTGGACCATGAGAGCGCCGACCTGAATGTGGCGATCCCCATCTACGGCCTGTTCGTCACCGGTCTGAACTTCACGAAGAACCCCAACCTGCCTCCGGTCTTTGGTGTTGTGGGTCAGAAAGATGGCCTGAGTGCGATGATGCTGCCCTCTCTGCCGGAGTGCGCAAATATCTTCACGGACTTCAGCTTCTATCTGGCACCTGATGCGCCCCACGGTGTGGGTCTGGGCACTGGCACCAAGGGCTATGTGGACTACTACACCCAGATCGCCCAGTGGCCGGATATGGCTGTCAACTTCATCGAGAGCCGTCTGGGGCTGATGGAAAAGAAGATCGACATGGACTCCGTGGGCTTTGCATGGTAAGCTGCCCCGACAGAAGTTCTTGAAAAAACAACGACCCGCCGCATCTCTTTCAGTGCGGCGGGTCGTTGTTTGTAAAAATGTTATGTATGATACTCCATCCACTTGCCCTTCCACGCATACAGGATCATGAGCAATGCGCCCAGACCCCAGCTGACGGGGTAGAGGATGAACACGCCCTCGATGCCGGAGAAGAAGGGCAGCAGAAACTGGATCCACACCACCCGGAACAGGCACAGCGAGACCAGCAGCACCACCATGGGCGGGATGCTGGCACCCGTGCCGCGCACGGCACCGGCAAGGCCGTGCAGGATGCTGAGCAGGAAGTAGAACGGACAGAACCACCGCATAGCCAGCTTGCCGTAGGTGACCACGGCCTCGTCGGCGGTGAACAGGTGCAGAATGGCGTCCTGTCCGGCCAATAGCGCCGCGCCGGTGCAAAGGGTGTAGATGACCCCGATGGCAAGGGTGACCCACACCGAGCGCTTTACCCGGTCCAGACGCCCCGCGCCGTAGTTCTGCCCCACAAAGGTGGTGGCGGCCATGCTGATGCTGCTCACCGGCAGAATGTTGAAGCCATCGATCTTCATGTAGGCCGCAAAGCCCGCCATGGCGGCGGCACCGTAGCTGTTCACGCTGGCCTGCACCAGCACGTTGGAAAAGGAGATGACCATGTTCTGGATGCCGGTGGGCAGACCCACCCGGATGATGCGGCCTGCCATTTTGCGGTGCAGCCGGATGGCGGAAAGTTCCACCCGGCAGGCGTCCTCGCTTTTCATCAAAAAGCGCAGGCTCAGCACGCAGGACACCAGCTGGCTTAAGTCGGTAGCGATGGCAGCGCCCGCCACCCCCATCCGCAGCCCCACGATGAACACAAAGTCCAGCACGATGTTGGTCACCGACGCCCATGCCAGATACACCAGCGAGCGCCGGGAGTTGCCGGCGGCATTCAGGATGCCGGCGGTCATGTTATACACCACGCTGAACAGCACCCCGCCAAAGTAGATGCGGATATAGGTCACGGCATCGGCCAGCACCTCGGCGGGGGTGTTCATGGCCACCAGCAAAGCGCGCCCGCAGGCAACGCCGCCCACCGTCAGCAAAAGTCCCATGACCACCGCAATGGCAAGGGAGGTGTGCACCGCCTCGCGGGTCTCCTTGTGGTCGCCCGCGCCCAGATACTGCGACACCACCACGCCCGCGCCCACGGCAAGCCCCTGACTGAAGCCGATGAGCAGGTAGATGGGCGACCCGCTGGAGCCCACGGCGGCAAGGGCGTTGCTGCCCACAAAATTGCCCACGATGATGCTGTCGGCGGTGTTGTACATCTGCTGCAGCAGGTTGCCGAAGATCAGCGGCAGGGCAAACAGCAGCAGGCTTTTTACAATGCTGCCCTCGGTCATAAGG
>OMCT01001581.1_pt1 | contig 13351 bp, 10 predicted proteins | sample 1674301 | NCBI WGS metagenome assembly OMCT01 (sample SAMEA103958158, study PRJEB25191) | human gut metagenome
ATACGCTGAATGAGCAGGGACAGATCGACCGCCTGATCCTGAACGATGTCACCGGCGACCTGTGGACCTATGGCGTGCTGGACGATATCAAAAATGTTTCGGTCAATTCTTCCGAGCTGAAAACGCTGGCCACCATCCTTTCGACCGGTTCCAGCACCAGCACGGATACGCAGGATAAGATCGTGGGCGACCTGAAGGGTGTTCTGGTGCCCACCACCAGCGAGGTGCTGTGGGGCGTGATCAACGGCGACATCCTCTCCACCGTCTGGCAGAAGATTACGGCCAACACGGACAGCCTGCTCAGTCTGGGTCTGCGGCAGGTGGGCACCCTTGTAGGGGAACCCTATGCGTCAATCTTCCGTTACATTGGCGGCGGCGCCACCTATGTGTGCTATGTCAATGGTTCGCAGGTGGCGTTCACCACCAACGTCAAATATCCGGTGCTGGTGGGCGGTGTTGCAGCCCGCAAGGAGACCACCGGCAGCGTAAAGACGATGGTCCAGCTGATGCCCATGAAGATCGATCAGGTGGGCGCAGCATCGGTCATGAGCAACGGGAAACGGTTTGAGATGGCGGACGATGCACAGGTCTACCTGTGGTATAAGGGCCAGTATTACGCGACCAAGCTGACCGAAGTGAACTCGGACGACTACTATCTTACCGGCTGGTACGATAACTTTGGCTGTGCTGCGGGCAAGCGTGTGCGTGTCATCGTAGCTGTCAAGAAGGACTGATGGATTACTACAGCGTTCCGCGCCGCCTGCTGCGCGGGGCAAGACAGCTGGTGTATCCACGTCGCTGCCCGTTCTGCGATCAGGTGCTGGGCAGTGTGCCCACATGCCCGGACTGCGCCGCAGAACTGGAAGAACTGCGCAGGAAGCCGGGCATGCGGCTGGATGCTTCCCAGCATTATCTGGGCAGGCTGGCCGGTGCGGCGGCGCCCTTCCGGTATGAGGGCTGTGTACGGCGGGGCGTTTTGCACACCAAATATCATGCCGCACCGTGGGCAGCAGTGGAAATGGGCGTCTGGCTGGCAAAGCTGGCCTTTGGCAGTGAGGTGCGAATGTCAGGTGCAGAGCTGCTGCCGGAACTGGTGGAGGGCATGTCCCTTGGATATGACTGCATCGTTCCTGTGCCGGCATCCGGCACAGCCCGCGGCTACAATGTGCCGCAGCTCATGGCTTTGCCGCTGACACGGGCATTGGGCGTTCCGCTGTACCCGGAGGCACTGGGCCGCGCCCGTGCAAAACAGCATCAGGCTGGCCTGCCGTTTGAGCAGCGCATGGCCAATGTGGCGGGCGCGTTCCGCGTGACAGATACGGACAGGATCGAAGGCCGGAAGGTGCTGCTGGTGGACGATGTGATCACCACCGGTGCTACGGCTGCGGCCTGTGCGCAGGCCCTGCTGGCGGCAGGTGCAGAAAGCGTGTTTGCAATTGCACTTGCCACCGTTGAATTTGAAGCGTTCCCCGCAAAAGATCAGCCGCTGCAGGAAAATAAACCGGATTTTTGAAAAAATCTGGCCGAAAAAGCTTGACAAAACACCCTGAATCAAGTATACTGATTGAGCTGTGAGCGATAACCGCTTACAGATATCCGGGTGTAGCGCAGTTTTGGTAGCGCGCTTGAATGGGGTTCAAGAGGCCGTGAGTTCGATTCTCGCCACTCGGACCAAACAAAAATAATCCGAACTTGTTTCCGATAGGAGATGGGTTCGGATTATTTGTTTTCTTCGGAAAATTAGCGTTTGCGAAGCAATGAAAGCCCCAGTGGGGCTTTTAAGCGACGGAACGGTCTGCGTTAGCAGATGGAGGGGCTTTGCCCCGACAAGTTCCATGCAGGTGTCCGTGGAAGATGAAATCCGAAATCATAGATTGACCGCCAAAAACCAAACAATGATTTCAGGGGGACACGATTATGAAGTACGATGCAAGAGCTTGTCATTTCAATATGGACACCGGCTGCGTGGAGCTGCTGCTCCGGGATGGAAGAAAAATTTCCATCAATTGCACCGGAGTCGAGGATGCACTGGGCAGAGGTCGGAGTTGGATTATCTCATCTACAATGACCCGCTTGGCTATAGATTCCATCGGCTTGTAGGCCATCGGGCTTTCGTCCAACGTATTCCGGTTGACAGAAGTGGTATAGATGCCTTTCATCTCTTTCTTGTACTGTGACAAGGTAAAACTGCTCCGGGCAGCGGCGCGGCTCATTAGGCGGCCTGCATCGTGGGGAGCAGATTCGTTCCAGTCCTGATTGCCCTTTCCGATGCAGAGCAGACAGCCATCCCGCATATTCATCGGGATAATAAGCTTTTCGCCTTCTTTTGCAGACACTGCCCCTTTGCGCAGAATCATCGAATCAAGGTCGATGTAGTTGTGAATCGTGGAGATGGTTTCTTCCACATCCAGCTTTATGCCCTTGATGATGTCGTTGGCAATAGCACGGCGGTTCAGTTCAGCAAATGCCTGCGTAATACGCATATCATGCAGATAATCGTCCATTAAGCTGCCCGTGGCATACGCCAATTCAAAAGGTGTTTCCTCTGGGCACTGGTGAAATGCTTCGTTCTGGTAAAACGAAGCCACCTTTACGCCAAGCCGCCGACTGCCAGAATGGATGATTAGCCAGAAATCGCCGTTTTGGGTTTTGTCTACTTCGATAAAATGGTTTCCGCCGCCCAGCGTTCCCACAGCACAGAGTGCCTTGTCTTTTTGGACATGGCGCAGACAGTGCAGGGAGTCCAGACTTGCCCGTTCTGCAAAATGGTGCTGTGCATTTCGCGCACTTTTACCGGAAGGGATGCTGTCCCAAATCAGCTTGTCCAGCTTTTGAAGCTCCAGACGCTTTGCCCGGAACCTGACAGCCAACATCCCACAACCAATATGGAGCCTTTGGGCAGATGGTATTCCCCGATGCGTCGCTCCAGAATAAGGGAGTAGAACGCTTTCTGAACTTCCTGCGAGCATGCGTTCAACTCATCCAGAAACAGACAATAAGGCTCTTCTCGTGCGATCATCCGGGGCGGGCAAAACACACTGCGCCCGTCCACGATCTGCGGCACACCAATGATATCTTCCGGTGCAAGTTGGCTGCCCAGCAGAGAAACACAGGGCAACCCCATATCTTCGGCAAACTGCTCCACGATGGCAGATTTGCCGATGCCGGGTGCGCCCCAGATAAAGACCGGGCGCACGAGGCCGACATTCAATAAAATATCCAGAAGCTGCTTCTGGTTGACCGAAACTGTGAGATTCAAGGCGATTTATCCTCCGTGATGCGACGAATGACGATTCCTGTATAATTCAAAGATCTCATCTTCCGCGCCCCTTTCCATTTGTTTGAACACAGTATAACAAAGCAGGATGACAGATTCTGTCATCCTGCTTCGGCTTTTTGTTGAGTTTTGCGGTTTAGTAGTCCTCCAAGGCTTCGCAGATCTGAGGGCGAACTTCCACCCCGAACCGGAGGCACAGAGTCTTGACCATCCGGACATAGATTCGCTTGGCCGGTTCCCACTGACGGTTTTCCAGTGCCGTACAGCTGGGGCGGATGTAGTCTTCCCACAAGGACTGATACAGTGCGTCAGGATCCGGAGTGTGATCGATGGCCTGCACCAGCAGCGGCCCCACGCGGTAATATTCCCGGACGACGGCTTCACCCTGCGGCGTGGATTGCAGCTTGTTGTCCCGGAACCAGCGCAGCAGGTTCAGCTCGCGGCAGTCGTCCCCGGCGTGCAGTGCACGACAGGTGGCCGTTGTGATAAAGCAGCCACTGTCGTGAGTCTGGTAGTTGGACGTTGTGCGTTTGTAGCTGTTTCCCTCCTGATAGGCGGTAGTCTGTTCTTTTTTTTCTTTTGCATCTGCCTGATAGCACGCACGCAGGGAAGGCTGCAGGGATGGGTTCTTGAAGCCTTTGAGGGCGGCCAGCTGATAATAGTGTATGGCCTGCTCCGTATTCTGGGCGACACCATAGCCGTGATGGTACATACATCCCTTGCAGAAATTAGAAACGCCGGTGTCAATGCCGGAAAGCAGGCACATGGCCTCGGAATAGGATTCGCCCAAGCAGAACAGCACCACACCAAGAATCTCGCTGTTGTGCAGTGACTGATGGCTGCGTTCCTCGATGAGATAGTGGCACAGGGAACAGAGAACCTTTCCGTTCTCTGCATATTCTTTTCTGGCAGCATCGGTCAGGCTGGTCGAGCCGATCCGCTTGGCGGTGGAAAAACCAGAATCATACAGCTTGTCCACGATGAACTGGATGGCGGGTAGATATCCTTTGACTGCGGCCAGCTTATAATAAGTGAATCCCGGATCGGCCAGATCGGAGTATGTTACACAGCGCGGGGTGCTCCGTTGAGCCATTGCCACGCAGGCTTCCGGCAGCAGACCGTTGACCAGCACGGAAAGATCAATGGAAGAGGAAGCGCAGTTGTAGAGCTGCAACAGCTTTTCTCCGGCGGGCAGATATCCCCGCTGGAAGCTTTCGGTCAGGGCCGAGGTGACGTCTTCTGGGAACGTGGCAATCAGGCTTTTTGCATAATATTCCCGGCCAGAGGAAAGCCGATTCGGCTTCAACAGGTCCACATACTGGCGCAACGTTGCGCGAGACAGACTGTCCGGGTTCTGAAGTTCCAGCAGCATCCGGGCCTTTTCCCACTCGCCGGGGCCTACCGTGACGACTGGAGCACTGACGGGTTTTCCGGCCTTCTTTTTCAGGTAGGCCTGTACCAGCGGAAGCTCCGGATATTCCAGTGTACGCAGGCTGGCTTCGATCTTCTGCCCGAAACGGGTCTTTTCTCGCTCTTCGGTAAAGAAAATCTCGAACACAGCATCCCACACACGGCGGGGTACCTCTTTCCCGCTGGAAGAGAGATCCCGCAGATCCTTTTCGTTTTCCGTCAGGCAGGTGTGAATCGTTTCCAGAACAGGCTGCAGGGCGTTCCACTCGTTGTTCAGCTGGTCTCCGGCCTCTTTGGCCGACTGTCGGAGCTGCGGCAGGGCATCGTTCTGTTTCTCGCCCAGCCGCACGATGTCATCGGTGATCTGTCGGACGACTTCCTGCATTTCATTGCTGCTGCGCAGATAATAGCATTCCATCTGCGTAAAGAGTGCCTGAAAACGGTATTGGAAGCCGTACAGAATCGGGTGGATGGTGCTCAGACAGGGAACCAGCATCGCCCAGTCCATGCGGGGACAATGGCAGAGTGCCGGGTGGGCTTTCAGTGCGGGAACCAGCTCCGGTTTACAGGTGACCGCGTCAAAATGATCCAGTCCGCGCTTGGAAGCGGTCTGGAAGCCGCGGGAATTAAGACAGGCGATCTTTCGGCTCACCGCGCCCCCGAACAGCTGCTCTGCCCGGTGGTAGACGTTATCGAAAATAAGCGAAACGTTTTTGACCGCCAGCGGGGTGCGCAGCAGAAAGACTTGGACGATCTTGTTGAGAGCCACGCGGTTCTTGCCGCTTTCGGTCAGGAGCAGTTCATATTCGGCGGGGGACAGGGCAACATGCCGGTTGGCATAGTTCAGAACTTCCAGCTGATCCTCTTCGCTGTCCACGATCAGAAATGGAATCTGTGTCTGGAGCCGGAGCAGCGGGGCAATGTCTGCCCAGTGCAGGAATGCGCGCCGGAAAGGCTCAAAGAGAGTGTTGGTGTGGTAGTCCGAGATCAGCAGGCAGCCGGTGCCGGCCAGCTCGGGGCAGAGGTACAGGGGTTCCATCTCGTCCAGCAGACCCTCAGCCTTTTTTTGCAGGGCGGGCGCATCGGGATAGCGGGAGGCTTTGAGCTGTGTGGTCAGGTCGGTATGGACCAGAGCGTACAGCTTTTCGTAGTGCTCCCACGACCCGGTAGTGGTCTCTGCGCGCTCCTCCTGCATGATCCGAGCCAGAACGGCTAGATAGGCTGTGGTATTATCCATGTTGATCCTCCGACTGAATGTAGCTTGCGATCTCATGATTTATCTGTGTCACGAGATTATCATAGCGCTTGAGCAGCTTCCTTAACTGCGTGTACTTTTGCTGTGTTCTGCCCCACAGCTCCACCAGCGAGCGGATCTGCATCACCTGCCGGGAGCGGGTGATACCCCCAAACAAGTCCCGCGCTGTGTGCCCGGTCGTGTCGATGGCACGGACAAGGTTCTGGCGCAGCTGGTCTTCCAGTTTCTGGAACGCAGTGAACAGATCATTGCTGCGCACGGAATCCTGCAGGACATACTGGAAGAACATCGGGATCAGATTACCGCAGTACTCTTGGTTCTGATTAGAGGAATAGGCCGTGACCCCGAAGCATGGGATGGCAGTCCGGACCATTGTCTGCCGGGCAAGATTCAAGATTTCATGGATTTCATGCTCCGGTTTCAGATCGGCTTTGGTGAAAACAACCAGAACTTTGGTCTGAAAATGTAGCGAGGCCAGAAAATCGAGGTCATCCTGGTTCAACCCGCCGTTGTCGATATCCACCAGCCAGATCAGATAATCGGAAGCGCGGAGCTGTTCAAAGGCGCGCTGTCGGTCGGAGAGAGTCATCTTGGAAAGGCTCTTCTCATCGTATTTCGTATAGCCCGGCGTGTCCAGCAAGGCAATCCCTTCCGGCAGAATGAATGAACTGGATTCTGCAATGATGCAGTCCAGAAAAGCCGAAAACCCGATGCCATAGGTATCGTAGAATTCGTGGGTCAACGCGCCCATGGACTGTGTGGTCAGCGGGGTGCTATAGCCGTAGATGCTGTTGGCGGAAAGCGTATCATGGTCGGCTTTGATGATGTAGGTGGGAACAGAGGTGGTGGGTTTCTGGTCAACCGGGAGCAAGTCCTGAATGCCGGAAATGGCGTTGATGAAGCGGGACTTTCCGGCACTGAATTTGCCGCCGAAGCTGACCACAGCCTTATTCTGGAGTTTCCGGATCTTCTGAATCTCGGTCAGCCGGGCACACAGGTTCAGGAATTGCTCGTACAGTTCCAGCTCGTTGTCCAGCGAAATCTCTGAAAACAAGGCAAACAGTTGCGCCACCATGGACTTGATTCGGTAGACGGGCGGCTGCTTTTCGTTGCGGATCAGCTCCGACAGCAACCGGACGGCCTGACTGCTGTCGGAAATGTACATATTGGGTTCGGGCACTTTTACATCCTGAAAAAGCGTGCTCAGGTCGGGCTCGTCTTCGTCAATAATAAATGGCACGGTGTCACACCTTTCTTATGGTTTCCGCAGGCGGGGAACAGAACCCGTCAGTGGGAGCTGTCGGTCTGTGCCAGCTGTTTTTTCATCTGCTGGATCGTTTTGTCAAACTGCTGATAGGCAGCAAGGTAGGTCTCGCGCTCCTGAATCTGCCCCTGAAGCTTTTCCAGCTCGCCGCAGAGCAGCTCCTGAATCCGGTCGGCAAAGGTTACGGCCTGCTTGTTCAGCATATTGGCGGCCATCTGCAGCGCGGCGGTCAACTGCTGGCCCATGTCTTGGTCAATTTCGTTCAGCAGTCGGGTCTGAAGAGATTTCAGCTTGTGGATGTCGTCGTTTTCCGCATAGCCGGAAGGAAACTGACTTTCGACCTTGTCGATGTAGGTTGTGTAGTCGAACCGGATCTCCGGACTGGAAAGCTCGTTCAGCACATTCTGGAGCGGCAGCCGGATGTCGTCCTCGTCAAACTCCATGTCGCTCTTCCGGAAAGCATCCAGAACCACCTCGACAATGCGGTGGGAGAGCTGCTCCCGGTTGAAGACATACTGGAATTCCTGATTGATCGTGTTCTGGCAGGTGGAGGCGTGGTGCTCAAGGTTGGTCACGACCTCCGAAACATCAACCCGGTTGTTCGTGACCGTATAGGAGTAGTGCTCTTTTATTAAACCGAAAAGGCCTGTGCCTTCGACACCGTGATGTTCCTCGGAACTGGTCTGCACGTCCAGCCGCTGGTGGTTCTGCTGTTCCAGTGTGAGCTGCGGTAGTAGCTGGTTGACTTTGTTTTTGCATCCGATGGCAGCACCGTCAAAAATGTACATCAGCTTGCCGCGGGAGGACTCCATGACCTGTTGAATCGCTTTGGTACGCTGCAGGAGCTGCTCAGAGGTAGAATTTTTCAGGGTGGTGCGGCTGGAGGACAGCTCCTGCTGAATCTTATCCAGTGCGCGCAGATGGTTTATCTGTGCGGTTTCCAGCAGGGTATTGTTTTTGCCATGGATGATTTCTGCCTTCTGCTGTCGCACGGCTTCCAGCGTCTTCAGGACCTTGCTGATGCCGCCGATGGATGACAGCAGAGTCTCGTCAAAGTCCGGGAAGTTGCTGTGCAGATTCTGCAAAACAAGGTTCTCTGCCGGACTCAGCGGCTGATGCTGCTTCTGCTTGCGGGCCATGGAAGAGCAGGTGGAGGAGACGAACAGCAAATCGCTTTCGCTGATCTTTTCCAGGATGCCGGCCCGGCGGGGATTGTTACGCATGGCCTGCTGCATGGTGTTACGGAACTGACCCTTGTAACTGTTCAGTGCGTGTTGAGAAGCAACAGCAAAACTGCCTTTCGGCTCGTTCAGCAGGCCGGAATCCAGTTTGCTGCCAACCACGATCACCTTCCGCACGCCGTTGTCCGGCAGACCGTTGGCCATCAGGCCGACCGTGTTGGCGTCCATGAACTGGCTGCACGGGGACAGCAGGATCACGACGTCGCAGGCGCGCAGAAACTGCCGTGTGGCATAGCTGCGGGAGACGATAGGGTCATTCAGGCCCGGGGTATCCACGATCTCCAGATCCTCCAGCTCAGGGAGATTCACTTCCAGCTCGACATAGTTCACGATGGGTGTGAACCGGCCGCGTGCGCCAACGTAATCCTGCAGCTTGGCCATGATGTCACCGTCCAGCACGTCCGCATCCCCCAGATGTTCTAAGATGGCAGAGTTCGAGCCGACCATCTGGGTCAGCTCTTTGGCGCTTTTCAGCACCTCGGAGACATCCTGCTGGAAGAGTGTGCGCTCAAACACTTGCTTGGAGCACACGCCCTCTGTGCTGTCTGCGTGGGACCTGTCATAGATTTTGCAATAGTTGCTGTATTTAGTGTTCAGTTGCTCCTCGTATTTCTGCGCGTTGTCCTCGATTTTTTCCCAGTCCTTCCGCTCATAGAAATGCACTGTTGCCTGCGGCGTCTCGGAATAGCGGATGCGGGTCAGGGCGGCGGTCATGGGGGTGGCCGCCTTGGGCAGAACGTCCTTGCCGCCAAAGATACAGGCGTTCAGAAAGGAGGATTTTCCGGCCTTCATGGCACCCACGATACCGATGCTCAGCTTGCGGGCATCCTGCTGGGCGCGCTGGATCTCAGTTTCCAGCGTTGTGGTGACGGACTGAAAATCAAGGAACTTGCCCTCGTCGAACAACTCCTGATGTTCGCTCAGGGTCTGTTCTATCTGCCGGGCCTGCTGAAGATACGCATTTGCTTTTGCTGGATCAAATCCCATAATTCGTTACCTCAACTGCTGCAGCATCTTCTGGATTGCTGCAATGTCTTCTGTGATGTACCCCTGATAGGCGGCAAAAGTTTCGACTTTCTGCGCCTTCTGCTCCTTGATGGATGCAATGCTGTTCTGCAGCTGCTCCAGCTTCTCGTCCAGCATCGACTTGTAGGCGGCCTGCACTTCCCGGGTGCTGGTCTCGATGTTGGTGCGGATCTGCGGGTAGAGCTTGTTGCAGATCTGCGGAATCACATTGTTGATAAAATTTCGTTTGACGATGTCCTCGTCCTTCTCTGCAAACAGCCCCTCCAGCAGGTGGATGATGTCCGGCAGCAGGATGATTATGACTTCCAGCCAGGGTGCGATGGCGTCGGTGGCAGCGGCCACAACGCCGGTGATGGCGTGGTAAAGGGTATTGTTGCGGTCATCCTTTTTGTGCTTGCCCAGCCCGGATTGGGGAGCGGGGGTAAAGGTGCCGCTGTCGATCAGGCTCTTCAGGTTGGAGGCGAGGTTGGTGGTCATCGTTACAAGATCCTCCGCGTCCATATCGTTGTGGACGAGCTGGTCAAACTGCAGCTCCGCAGTGATAGCATCGATCTGGCCGGATACGATGTTTTTCATGGATGCCACGAGCACCGGCCGAATGGTTTCCAGAATGATGGCCTTCACAGCGGTCTGGTTGCCGTTCAGCAAGGCGGTGGAAATGGTGTCGGCATGGGCGGTCAGCGCTTGCCGAACCGAGGCCAGGGTGGTCTCAGTCTGGGGATCGAGCTTGTCCTGTGCCTGCTGTGTTTTCTGGTCAAACGCGTCCGCGAGCTGTTTCTTGCTGCGCTCAAAATTGCGGAGGCTTTCGTCCAAATCGTGGGTGTCCAGACTGAGTTTGCGCTGCTCGATCTGCAACAGTTTTTCTGTGTTTTCCAGATCGATGCGCAGCTGCCGGGTCATGATACGGTCGAAAGCTTTCTGTGCATGGAACTGTCCGAGAATGGACTCCAGCTGGGTACAGCAATCCTCTGCCCGGGCAGAGATGGGATAGACTTTGTACGGGAAGCCCCACATTTCCAGAGTTCCCTGTGCGGCGGATACGATCTGCTCCACGGTATCCGGGGTGATTTTGTCGCACTTGTTAAGGACAACAGCAATCTGATTGCTATAATGCGAGATCTCCCGGATGAACTGCAGGGTGGTTTCGTCCAGACCGCCCTTCTCCTGATCAACGACTACTAGATAGGCTGAGCCGACCCCGATGTAGTTCGACAGGGCCTGCGCATGGGCCTCGATGCCGGAATCGAACCCCGGGGTATCCACGATGGTATAGTCCGCAATGCGTGCCAGCGCAGGGGCATTCACATGGTATTCCAGATGGCTGTACTCCTCCGGAAGATATTCCTTGCCAGCCTGCAACTCCTCGCAGGAGCCGTCCTTCCGGTAGGCAAAGGCCTGCTCGGTGGTGTCATAGACCAGCTCGGTGGCAAGCGCAGTCTGCGGCTGCTGGGCCTCCTTGAGGAAAGCGGGCCGCTGCAGCAGTGCGTTCAGCAGGGCACTTTTGCCGGCACTGAAATGCCCCACCACAAGCAGCTTGATTTCAAAATGATCTCGCAGCTCTTCGGACAGCTGAAATGCGTCCTGAAAATTCCGGTCCGGATAATGTGCTTCCAACTGCTGGCGCATCGCAAGTGCATGGTCAAACTTTTTACGATCTACCATTGTTTTTCTCCTTCTTCTTGGATACTGTCGCTTCTGAACGGCCCGGCATCCGGCATGGCGTTGCCGAAATTCGCAAAAATCAGACGAGATTTGTGAAATTCATAGTGCGATTATAACATAAATTGCATAAAAATACCATAGGGCGAGCCGCAAATCTGTACGTAAGCGGTTTCTGCTGGATGCAGGTCCAGTATACAGAATAAAAACGACAGAATCTGTCATTCTTCAATAATATAATCGAATTGCATTTTAATCGGATTTTTCGTATACTGAACACAGGAAGTGGGGGCTGAGCAATGGGCTATTCCAAAAACGAACGAATTTTAGACCTTTATGAGCAGTTATGTGCAGGCAGGACGCTGACCAAAGTCAAAGAAGCACTCCGGTTTGGCATTGACGAGCGTTCTGTCCAGCGGGACATTGATGACATCCGGGCATTTCTTGCCGAACGTAACATAGCAAAAGGAGAGAACCGGCAGATCATTTATGACCGGCAGCAAAAGGGCTTCCGGCTGGTGGGCAGTCCCTCGCCGCTGATGACCAACAGTGAAATCCTGGCAGTCAGCAAAATTTTACTGGAAAGCAGAGCCTTTACCAAAGAAGAAATGTCGGGCATTCTAAACAAGCTGGTGGCAGGCTGCGTTCCGCTGGAAAATATCAAGCTGGTTTCTGCGCTGGTGTCCAATGAGCTGTTTCATTATGTGGAGCTGACCCATCCGGTAGGCATTCAGGATAAGCTGTGGGAGATTGGGTGCGATATCCAGCAGCATCATCTGATGCGTATCCGCTATCAGCGGCAGGGCGCAGACGCGGCATCTGCGGTGGAGCGCATTGTGGAGCCGGTGTCTATCCTGTTTTCGGAGTATTATTTCTATCTGAATGCCTATATCACGAAAGAAAACGATGGAAAGTATACCCGCAAGTACGATTACCCGGCCATTTTTCGCATCGACCGCATTGCGGACTATAAAATTATGGAGCAGACGTTTTCGCTGCCGTATGCCAGCCGGTTTCAGGAGGGCGAGTTCCGCAAACGGGTGCAGTTCATGTATCCGGGGCGGCTGCAAAGCATCCGGCTGCGCTACACGGGCAGCAGCGTGGAAGCTATCCTTGACCGCCTGCCCACGGCAAAAATCGTCTCACAGGATGCAAATGGGTATCTTGTCGAGGCCGAGATTTACGGCAACGGCATCGTGATGTGGCTGCTCAGTCAAGGGAATCGAGTCGAGGTGCTTGCACCGCAGACTCTACGGGAAGAGATGTTCCGTGTGCTGACGGCCATGCTGGAACGATACCAGCCCTGAAACAGGGCAATCCGCTTTTCACGCAACAGCAACAACACTGGTTTGCAGGTCGTAGACAAAAAGCAAAGATGACAAAATTGTCATTTCAGGTGAACAGAATAATACAAGCAAAATAGAAAGGAGAAAAAGATCATGAGAAAGACACACGCACCGGACACCGTCCGACAACCTTTGCCACCGGAGAAACCGCACCGCAGAAAGTTGGGACGCAAACTGGCAGATTCACTGGAAGTAGTGCCGCAGAAACCAGCACTGGAATCCTTTCCTGTGGAAGAACTGGACGGCAGTGGAATGATCCATGCAGAAAAGCCGATTCGTCCTACCCCACTCCCGCCACCACAGGAGCTGATTTACTGATGGTCATTTTTATGGGGAAATATAGAAAAACGACATTTCCGTAGGACAAAAAGTAAGTATGATAGAAGGAGACATATGAGAGAGCCAAATAAATCGGAAGTTGGAGAATCGTGCTATATAAAACGAACCCGTAATAAGCATAAAATTGTGAAGCGTCTAATTTTCTCTTGACAACATACGGTTGTGCCTTTAAAATAATCTTGGAGAATACTGCACGAATAAATTCTCTGACATCGTTCATTGCAATCAAACAAGTCACTTCCTTCCCATTCTTTCAACAAAAAACGCAGCGTACCCCAATTCTATGGGCTGCACTGCGTCTGGCTTGCTTGATTCAACTATTCTGCTGCCAATTTCAAAAATTTCTTGTCCGACTGGATGCTCTGGGTCACAAACTTCCCATCCCGGAACAATGCGTATGTTGTGACCGGTGCAGGCACATTCTGAGCCATCTCTTTCTCTGTGATATGGATGGCTTTGAACGGGATTCCATGTTCCTCTGCAGCCTCCTGCACCTTTGGCACCCAATAATAGGTGTAGGGGCACTGGTCGGTA
>OMCT01001596.1_pt1 | contig 13245 bp, 10 predicted proteins | sample 1674301 | NCBI WGS metagenome assembly OMCT01 (sample SAMEA103958158, study PRJEB25191) | human gut metagenome
CTATTTCGTTTAAGCTCGAAGCCTATTTCGTTTAAGCATGAAGCCTATTTCGTTTAAGCATGAAGCCTATTGCGTTTAAGCTCGAAGCCTATTTCGTTTAAGCTCGAAGCCTATTTCGTTTAAGCATGAAGCCTATTTCGTTTTTTTATGAGTGTCGTATGACAGCAGTTATGTGCTTAATGGAGATAAAAAAGCCCTGCCCCGCTAAAGAGGGTAGGGCTTTTTGATGTATTGTCGCTTTTATATGTGTTGCCACTTCGTAGAGGGAGGCCTGTTAGAACAAGCTGAGGATTTTGTCTACTATCTTGTCGATATTAGAGGAGTCGTTGAGTTCATCCAACTTTTTGCTGACCTTGTCGGACAGTTTGTCAATAGCCTCGTTGGTCTTGTTTTCGAGCTGTGACTGCAGGTTGGTGTTGTCTGAAGAGTTGTTTGCCGACTGATTGTCATCAGCATTTTCAGATGAGTCGTTGCTGTTGAGCAGTTCCACATTTTCCATTGCCTTGATGGCATCATCGGCATTGATGGTGTATACTTTGCCCAGGATTCCGAAGCTTACGTTGTGACTTTTGCCATTGAAGCTGACGGTGCCTTTCGAGAAGATGATGTAGTTGTGGTACTCGAAAAGTTGGTCGAAGGCAACATCTATCAGGTTGTTCGAGATCATCTTGGCAAACGAGCGCAGGCCCTCGGCGAAGATGAAGTCGTCACTGATGTTTGTAGTCTTGTCTATCACCTTGCCGACTTCCTCCTTTACGGCTTGCTTATGAGTGTCTCTGCCGGGGTTGGTGAATGCCAGGATGAGCAGAATCACAACCAAGAGTCCTACGAAGAATTTCCAGTAAGATTTCTTTTTCTTAGGCTTCTTGTCGCTGTCATTCCCGTTCTCATTTTCCTCTGTTTCTGCTGCAGGCTGACTCATCTCTTCCGCCTGATTGGCTGTAGGAGGAACAGGAGGCACTGCAGTTCCTGTTTGCTGACTGCCTTCGGCGAGAATGTATTTCAGTTCGGCTATTTTCCAGGCTGGAGTCCAGTCTGCCATACCTTCTTTCCATACCAAAGTCTCAGGCTTGATATGTTTTTCTGCCAGCTGGGCTATGCTGAATGGTCCGGCTTGCTTTCCGTTTTCTACGATGAAGTATTCCATTGTTTCTGTCTGTTTATTTTTGTTTTTCTTTAACTTCCTCCTAACTTCTTTGCTCTTCACTCTCCCTCATGCGTCGCTTTCCACCATTTGGTCTGTTTCTTGGTTCTGAGAGCCACGGGATGCGAACTGGGGTCGCTGATGGTAAGCCCCGAGAAGTCTTTGACGGTGATGGTTGTCGCATTGATGTTGCTGTACACTTCTGCGGTGCTTTGTGCGGCTTTTACCGTGGCTTTCAGCTGAGTGGCAAACTGATCCTTCATCGAGGCGTTGGGCTTCAGACTGTCTACATAGTTGCCCAAGTCGTAATACAGGTTGGGGGTGTACCCGTCTTCTGTCTGCACGCCAGCCAGGCGTTCTGTGGTGATGGTGTACTTGCTGTTCAGTTCCTTCATGATGGCAGCCAACTTGTCCATCTGTCGGCAGTCGATGGCAGCAAGGCTCGCGTATGGGGTAGAGGTGCTGTTGTAATGAGAGCAGTACGACGAGATGATGCTTGCGTAGTTGGGAGTTGTCGTGTTGAGATAGCTCCAGATATCCTCGTAGGGCAGTCCCTTTGCCATAATCTCATTGGGCGAAGCCAAGAGGAAGTTGGTGGCATCCTTCAGCTCGTAAGCCGTCTCCACATTACTCATATAGCAGGCATCGAAGAGTATGTACTGCATCTTGATGCCGTTGGTCTCGATGGCTTGTGCCAGCGATGATACGTTGATGGCATAGGTGTTGTCGAGTCCGCCAAAAGAGCGGGTCTTGAGTGCAGCTTTTCTCTTGGCCTGGTTGGGATAGTCGGTCCAGTCGGAAATGTTGTTCCATCCTGTTCCGTGTCCTCCGATAATCAGGGCATAGTTGAGTGCCTCAGCCTGCTGTTTCACCTCCCCGATGATGTCTGTCAGTCCTTCCGTAGTGGTGTAGGCAGTGCCGGTATAGTTTTCCAGTATCTGATGCTCTACAGTAAAGGTGCTTGAGTTGTAAGTCAGCTCAAAGAGCGAACTCTCTGTGGCAGATGTGCTCATAAACACAAATACCCTTGTGCTTTTTAGTCCCTTGTTCTTCTTGATGGCATTCTCTATCTGGTTCAGGTTGTTGACCATATCGCTGTAGAGTCCTGCCGAGTTTTCGGTTCCCGACCATGGATACATGATGAGCAAGGTCTGCTTGTTGACGCTGTCGATGTCGAAAGCCTCGTCGTTGCAGCCCGTCAGTCCCATCAGGGCGAAGGATACATATATAAATAAGGTGAAAAGCTTCTTTCTTGTCATGATACGAAAAATGTTAAATGTTAAGTGTTAAATGTTAAGTCGTGGCGCCCTTGTAAAGTCTTGTTCTTAAGATGGCAAGAGCAGCCTCGTCTAACACTTAACATTCAACATTTAACATTGAAAAAAAAATAGTCTGTTACTTCTTCTTGAGTTCTTCGATAGTAGCCTTGAGGGCTGCGATCTTCTCTACAGAGTCGCTTTCTTTCTTGCGCTCAAGAGCCACCACCTTCTCAGGAGCGTGAGCCACGAAGTTCTCGTTGCCGAGCTTCTTACGCACACCCATCAGGAAGCCTTCAAGGTGCTTGAGCTGTGCCTCTGCCTTCTCTATCTCGGCAGCCACGTCGATAAGGTCGCCCAATGGTACGGCAAACTCGTCGGTACCTACCATGAAACTGGATGCGTCGGCGCTCTTCTCGGCGATGACCTCTATTTTGTCGAGGTTGGCCATCTTCAGAGTTACGTCGTTGTAAGCCTCGAAGTCGTTCTTGCCCACTGCCTGGAGTGAGAGCTGCTCCTTCTGAGCGATGTTCTTCTGGTTGCGAACGGTACGGACACCGGCGATAATCTGCTTCACAGCCTCGATGTCGGCTGCCAACTTCTGCTCCTCGGCTGTAGGTGCAGGAATCTCCAGCTTCTCGCGCATGATGCTCTCGCCCTCCTTGCGGTCGTAGATGTGCTGCCACAACTCCTCGGTGATGAATGGCATGAATGGGTGCAGCATCTTCAGCAGTGCGTCGAAGAAACGCAGGGTAGCGTCGTAGCTCTTCTGGTCGATAGGCTGACCGTAGGCTGGCTTCACCATCTCCAAGTACCAAGATGAGAACTCATCCCAGAACAACTTATATACAGTCATCAAAGCCTCAGAGATACGGTAGTCCTTAAACTGCTTCTGCATCTCCTCGTTCACCTCCTTGAGCTTGGCGTCAAACCATTTCACTGCGATTTCTGCGCTCTTAGGCTGTTCGATATCTGCTGTCTCCCAACCCTTAACGAGGCGGAAGGCGTTCCATATCTTGTTGTTGAAGTTACGTCCCTGCTCGCAGAGGCTCTCGTCGAAGAGGATGTCATTGCCTGCAGGCGCAGAGAGCATCATACCCATACGTACACCGTCGGCACCAAACTTATCGATCAGGTCGATAGGGTCAGGAGAGTTGCCGAGGCTCTTGCTCATCTTGCGGCCGAGCTTGTCGCGAACGATACCTGTGAAGTACACGTGCTTGAATGGCATCTTGCCACGATATTCGTAGCCAGCCATGATCATACGTGCCACCCAGAAGAAGATGATGTCCGGACCTGTTACGAGGTCGCTGGTGGGGTAGTAGTAGTTGATCTCCTCATTGTCTGGGTGCTCGATGCCGTCGAAGAGAGAGATAGGCCACAGCCATGAAGAGAACCATGTGTCGAGGCAGTCGCTCTCTTGTTCCAGGTCTTCGGCCTTGATGTTGGCATTCTTCTCCTGTGCGAGTTTCAAAGCCTCCTCTGCGGTTTCTGCCACAACGAAGTCCTTCTTGCCCTCGTTGTCGAAGTAGTAGGCTGGTATGCGATGACCCCACCACAGCTGACGGCTGATACACCAGTCTTTGATATTCTCCAGCCAGTGGCGATAGGTGTTCTTATATTTCTTGGGGTAGAACTCTATGTCGTCGTCCATGACCGGTGCGAGGGCAATGTCGGCAAAGTGCTGCATCTTGAGGAACCACTGTGTAGAGAGCTTAGGCTCGATAGGCACATTGGTGCGCTCGGAGAAACCTACCTTATTATTATAGTCCTCTATCTTCTCCATGAGGCCAGCCTCCTGCAGGTCGGCAGAGATCTGCTTGCGCACGTCCATGCGGTCCATGCCCACATACATGCCGGCAGCCTCACTGATGGTTCCGTTGTCGTTGAAGATATCGATTGTTGCCAGTCCGTGCTTCAAGCCGAGTGCATGGTCGTTGATGTCGTGAGCTGGAGTCACCTTCAGACAACCTGTACCGAACTCGATGTCTACGTATGAGTCCTCGATGACAGGAATCTCACGGCCTACGAGAGGCACGATGACGTGCTTACCCTTCAGCCAGGTGTTCTTCTTGTCCTCTGGGTTGATACACATGGCTGTATCGCCCATGATGGTCTCAGGACGTGTGGTTGCCACTACAGCATAGTAGCCCTTCTCGTCCTTGTGCATCACGTTCTCCTCGTCCACCTGCTGGCAGTCCTGCTCCACTACATAATACTTCAGATGGTAGAGTTTAGAGTGCTCGTCCTTGTAGATAACCTCCTCGTCGGAGAGCGCAGTCTGCGCCTTAGGATCCCAGTTCACCATGCGCACGCCGCGATAGATAAGTCCCTTCTGGTAGAGGTCGCAGAACACATGGATCACGGCACGCGAACGGGTCTCGTCCATAGTGAATGCTGTGCGGTCCCAGTCGCAGCTGGCACCCAAGCGACGCAACTGCTTGAGGATGATGCCGCCATGCTCGTGAGTCCAGTCCCATGCATGCTTGAGGAACTCCTCACGGGTGAGGTCGGTCTTCTTGATGCCCTGCTGAGCGAGGCGGTTCACCACCTTGGCCTCGGTAGCGATACTGGCATGGTCGGTACCTGGCACCCAGCATGCGTTCTTTCCCTCCATTCGTGCACGGCGCACAAGGATGTCCTGGATTGTATTGTTGAGCATGTGTCCCATGTGGAGCACACCTGTTACGTTAGGTGGTGGGATTACCACTGTATAGGGGTCACGACCGTCTGGCTTCGAGCTGAAGAGTTTGTTGTCGAGCCAGTACTGATACCATTTTCCTTCCACGTCTTGTGGATCGTACTTACTTGCTAATTCCATTTTTTATTATCTTTTGTTGTTTTTTCTTCAATAAAATCGGTGCAAAGTTACTAAATTCTGCCGAAATAAGCGAGGTCTTTACTTATTATTTTCCTTCATTTATGTTTTTCATCTTCATTTGGAGCTTTAAATTTGTAGAATACTTCTTTTATATGTTTTGTTCTATTCATAAGTCTTGGGATTTTTATGGATAGTAGTGATGAACGACAGGCCACTTTGCGCCACTTACGCCATTACGCCAAGTGGCACAAATATAGAAAAATATAGAAAAAACCAGTATTTATGGTACTTTTGGTACTGAAATGCCACATGGCGCTTTGGCGTAAGTGGCGCAAACTTATGCTACTGGTTACTCTACATGACCTCTTCTCAGCCGATGAGCGGACCTTGGTGTGTCTGGGGCATAAGTATCATCTTTTCATCTGTAGGAATGTCACTTGGCAGTGCCAAGTATGATACTTATGCCCTGTAATTGTCAGGCTGAAATATTTATTTCGTATGACGATATTTAAATACTGTGTACTCAAGTTAGAAGTTATTTATTACCAAAAAAACATGAAAATAACGATGGGTTTCCAAGAAAAGCATTATCTTTGCACTATAGTTTCATTAAAATAATATCAACAAGTGCATAGCAAGGAAGAAAAATTAGCCGCTTTCGGGAGATTGCTGGATGTGCAGGACCGCCTGCGCATACAATGTCCATGGGACAGGAAACAGACCTTCGAGAGTCTTCGACCCAATACCATTGAGGAGACTTTCGAGTTGTGTGACGCTCTGATGAAGCACGACTATAAGAATATCAAGAAAGAGTTGGGCGATGTGCTCGAGCATGTGATGTTCTACAGCATCATAGGGCGTGAGGACGAGGAGTTCGACATCTGTGATGTCTGCAACCAGGAAGCCGACAAGCTCATGTTCCGCCATCCGTTCATCAACTGGCGTGAGGAGGGTAACTGGACGGTTGCCAACCCCGACATGTGTATCAACGAAGCAGGACAGGTGGTGTATAAGGAAACCCAGCAGGAGGAGCCCGATGACGCCTCACGTCCCTCTACCGCCTCGGCTGTGGAGAAGACCTGGGAACAGATTAAGCAGCAGGAGAAAGACGGCAACGAGCGGGTGCTGAGTGGAGTGCCCGATGCCTTGCCCTCGCTTATCAAGGCTTATCGCATACAGGACAAGGCACGCAACGTGGGCTTCGACTGGAAAGTGAAGGAGGATGTGTGGGACAAGGTATACGAGGAACTGGAAGAGCTGAAGGCCGAACTGGCTAAGGGTGACAAGGAAAACTCCACCCGCGAGTTGGGCGATTTCCTCTTCTCTGTCATCAATGCCGCCCGGCTGTATAAGCTCAATCCCGACAATGCTCTGGAGATGACCAACCAGAAGTTTATCCGCAGGTTCAACTATGTGGAAGACCATTCGGTGAAGCAGGGTAAGAGTCTGAAAGACATGACCTTGGAGGAAATGGATAAACTATGGGATGAGGCTAAACGTCAAGAGTAAGGAGTTTAATATAATACATATAAAGATGAGACGATTATTCTTTTTTACAGTGGCTGTCGTGGGGCTGATGCTCATGGCAGGTTGCCACGACCGTAAGGCGGCAAAGGTAATGGGTATGAACGATTCTGTAGATGTGGAGGCGGACAACGATTCCACCATTTATGGCGTTTGTGGCGAAGGAACCTCCATGCACTCGCTGCAACTCATTGCTGACAATGGCGATACACTCGATGTCTTTGTTGACGACGAGGAACCGGGAGTGGTACAGGGCGGGCTCCTGGCTGGCGACCGCATAGCTCTGATAGCTTACAAGTCTGCCGACGGCGAGATGGTGGCGCAGCGCGTCATTAATCTTACCTCACTCTTGGGCAAGTGGACCAGTATAGACAAGAACTTCGAGATCGTGGAAGGTGGCGACATCGTCAACAACGTCAAGGCAGAGGTCAACCCCTGGACCTCGTGGAAAATCGTCAACGGCAAACTGCTGCTCAATACCGATACCTTCGCCATCGACAACCTGGGTCCCGACAGTCTGCTGCTCGAGAACCATAAAGGCATCTATGTATTCAAACGCCAGCAGTAGGAGAAGCTGGAGAGACAGATTATGGAACCATTCAGAATTCATATCTTAGGGTGCGGCAGCGCTTTGCCCACCCTCAAGCACAGTGCTTCCGCGCAGCTCATCGAGATGCGTGGCAAGTGCTTCATGATGGATTGTGGCGAGGGAGCACAGATGCAGTTCAGGCGCTCGCATGTCCACTTTGCCAAGGTGAGCGCCATCTTTATTTCTCATCTTCATGGCGACCATTGCTTTGGATTGTTAGGACTGCTCTCCACCTTTGGTATGTTGGGACGTACATATCGGTTAAAGGTTTTCGCACCAGAGTGTTACGCCAGCCTGTTTGAGCAACAGATGAACTTCTTTATGCAGGGCATGACCTATGAAATAGAGTTTGTTCCCGTAGATACAACCCAGCAAAAAGTGGTTTACGAAGACCATTCCGTCACCGTAGAGACGGTGCCTTTGCGCCATCGTGTACCCTGCTGTGGCTACATCTTCCGCGAGAAGCCCACCTTGCCTCACATCCGTCGCGACATGATAGACTATTACGGCATTCCGCTCTCGCAGATCAACAACATCAAGAACGGCGCTGACTGGACGACACCCGAGGGCGACATCGTGCCCAACAGCAGGTTGGTGGAGCCAGCCGACGCACCCCGCAGTTATGCCTACTGCAGCGATACGTGTTATCTGCCCGACCTGTATGAAAGAGTAAAAGACGTGACGGTGCTCTATCACGAAAGCACCTATACCTCGGAGAATGAGGACCGTGCCAAGATCTATTATCACAGCACAGCGCGCCAGGCAGCCCTTGTCGCCCAGAAGGCCGGGGCAGGGCGCTTGTTGCTCGGTCATTACAGCGCCCGATACAACAATGAGAATGTGCTGCTCGAAGAGGCGAAGGCGGTCTTCCCGGAGAGTTATCTCGCGCAAGAGGGAATGGTGTTTGAGGTGAAGTAGTTCTCGGGAATTCTCTCAGGAGTTAAGGAGATTTCAAAGGAGTTAAAGAAGTAAAAGGAGTTAAGGAGTTAAGACAAATGCTTTTGTGGACTTAAATAAACACTAAGCATTAACTCAAGTTTCGCTTGTGGTTCAAGCACGCCCTTTCTGGGCGTGTGGCGCTAACTTGCGAAAGTTGAAACATATAATGTTTTCTCCAAGGCATTTGTCTTCACTCCTCAGCGACCGGAGGGAGCGATAACTCCTTAACTCCTTAACTCCTTAAAAAAACTCCTGCAGAAAAAAGTTCATTTTTAGATGCAAGGTTTTTGTATCTCGTAGTTTAATAAATAAATTTAGGAGAATTTGGAATCAGAAAAGCAACTCCTCGACGACATTTTGAGTGGTAGTCGCGATGCCATGCATCGACTCTACGACCGCTACATCGGGTATGTGATGGCCGTAGGGCTCAGGTACGTACCCGACAGGGACGAGGTGCGCGATGTCGTACAGGACAGCTTTGTGAAGATCTTCTCCTCCATCTCCCGCTTCGAGTATCGGGGCGAGGGCTCGCTCAAGGGCTGGATGCTGCGTATTGTAGCCAACGAGGCCATCAGCTACGCCAAGGCAAAGACGAAGTTCGTATTTACCGACGAGGTGCCCGACGAACCCGAGGCCGACAGCCCTGAGGTGGAACGTGTGCCGCCTGATGTGCTGATGCGGCTCATAGGCACGCTTCCCGATGGATACAGGCTCGTGCTCAATATGTATGTGTTTGAGCAGAAAAGCCACAAGGAGATAGCCGCAGAGTTGGGCATCAAGGAAAGCACCTCTGCATCTCAGTATCTGAGAGCCAAGAAACTGTTGGCAACGAGAATAAAAAACTATTTAAAGAATACGGAAAATGAACAAGACTGATTGGACAGACAAACTACGAGACAGGCTGGAGCACTATGAGTCTGCGGTCGACGGTGACTTGTGGGCAGACATCGAGCAATCGCTTGTTCATCGCCCTGCCGTTCTTCGTCCTCTTGTTGCCAAGCCAGCCCGTCGCATGGGTTTGCGTTGGTGGGGAATGGCAGCAGCCCTGGCTGCCCTCGTGGTGGGAGGCAGTTATGTGTATTTACAGCAACCTCTTTCGCCTGCTGATACGGCAGTAGTGTCTTCTGTGATGAACCGTCAAGGGGCTTTGTCGTCTGGTAGTTCCAAGGATGATGTGCATGGCAATGCTGCTGAAAACCAAATAGCAGCCCTTGATACAGATGCCAGTCTTTCTGCCGCTCAAAGCGGCCAACCTGTTCTGCTGGCAGATAATATACTGGACAACAGTCGTGCTGCCCGAAAGTCGCAAGGGAATGAGGCCTCAGAGCCCCTTCTTCTCTCAGCCGACGGAGGTGAAGAGCCTGTCTGCGACCTGTCGCCAGCATTGACAGAGCCTGCCGGTTCCGCTGCCCGTTCGGCTCAAGAGCCTTCGGCTTCCCGAGAGGCATCTTCCGTCCGTTCCTCTTCATCATCAGAATCTCATCAGAAAAAGCATGCTGCTTTGTCTGGCAGTCAGACGAGAAAGTCTGTCCGTCCGGTGTCCCTTTCTACGGTCGATCCACAGATTGTTGCAGCCAAGTTGGCCGCTTCCGAGGGCTGGTCGGTGAAACTCTATGCCGAGAATGGCATTCCTCGCAGTTACAGCAACGGCGAGTCTTCGGGCTCTTGGGTGATGAGCGACGCCATAATGGGATCTGCTGTCGACAACACACTGCAGTTTATGGTCGTCAAGCTCAACAACAAGGAGTCTCTTATCGACTCCAAGCATCATTTCCCCGTCTCGGTGGGTTTGCAGGTGGGTGTGCCACTTCTTCCACGTCTCTCGCTTACCACGGGTGTTGTATATACACAGACCAGTTCTGATTTCACTTATCAGTATGGCTCCGGTCAGATGGTTGTCAACCAGTCGCTCCACTATGTAGGTATTCCTGTAGGACTTTCCTATGAGGTCTGGGGTATCAGCCGTTTGCATACCTATGTCAATGTAGGAGGTGAAGGGGCAGTTAATGTGAAAAACAAGACCTTGATGGATGGCAACCGTGAAGATGTGGGGCGCGACAAGATGCAATGGTCTGCCAATGCTTCCCTGGGCATTCAGTTTGACGTGATTCCTCAGTTGGGCATTTATGCCGAGCCGGGTGCGAAGTATTATTTTGACAACGGCAGCCATATAGACAACGTGTTCAAGGACAAGAAACTGAACTTCAATTTCCAGTTTGGTTTGCGTTGGAACATCGGAAAGTAACGCATCTTTGTGGGAATGTTTCATTCAACTTTCCCAATTGAGAAAGTTGAATGAAACATTAAACAACGTTAAAATCTGGCTTTTGCTGTTACATTTTGAGGCATAATAACGTTTATTAGGATGAAGACGTATTTAAGTGGGTCAAAAACATAAAATAATCATCCTAAAGAATTTTGAGAAATGGTAAAAGTTCTGGCAAGTATAGGCATGCTGCTGACCTATACTGCTGCAATTTCGGCAGCAAATACACCCCGTTGGGCAGACAATGGCACCAAGACAGCCCCCATAGAAATGACTGACACGATGGCATACGACAGCATCAAGTGGTCGGAAAACCTGGACGCAGTGACCGTTGTTGCAAAGAAACCCCTGGTAAAGAGCGAGCTCGACAAAATGACCTACGATGTAGAGTCTGACCCCGAGGCACAGGCCAACAGCGTGTTGGAGATGCTACGCAAGGTGCCGATGGTGACAGTCGACGGGCAGGACAACATCATGGTGAACAACAGTTCGTCGTTCAAGGTCTATGTCAACGGCAAACCCAACAACATGATGTCGAACAATCCCTCCGAGGTGCTCAAGAACATGCCTGCCAATAGCGTGAAGAAGATAGAAATCATCACCAATCCCGGACCAAAGTATGATGCCGAGGGAGTGGGAGGCATCATTAATATCATCACCACAGGCAAGGGCATGGAGGGCTATTCGCTCACCGTAGGCACCAACTACAACACTCAGGGCCGCATAGGAGCCAACATGTTCGGTACCGTGCAGAGTGGCAAGCTCACCGTCAGCGGGCGCTACAGCTATTCTCACAGCGATGCGAAGCGTTACTGGGGCGGCAATCGTCGAGAGGTGACAGGCAACATCGACGAAACCTCCGCCAATGTGGAGAGCTATTCCACAAGCAATGGCTGGTACAACTACCATTCTGGCAGTTTCGAGGCCAGCTATGAGATCGACAGTTTGCGCCTCGTGTCAGCCTCGTTTGGCCTATGGGCTGGCGGAGGCCACACACCCAATGGGCGACAGGTAGTGGCAACATCGCCCCTCGACGAAAGTCCCCTTTACCATTATTCCAACTTCGACCGTTCCCGCAACAGATGGTCTTCCATAGACGGAGGCATCGACTATCAGCGTTCCTTTCCGGTGAAAGACCGCCTGCTCACCCTGTCTTACAAGATCAACAGCAACCCCAGCGATGACGAAGACGAATACGTGTATCATGACATAGACGGCGTGGCTGCATGGCAAGACTATCTGCACATGCTGAAAGACCAGCGTCACGAACAGGACGGCAATTCGTTGGAGCAGACCTTCCAGATAGACTATACCACGCCCTTTGCCAAGATACACACCTTGGAGGCGGGCCTGAAGTACATCATGCGCGACAACCACAGCAACGACGACCGCTACACCCGTGAGGCACTGAGTGCAGCCGACTACGCCTACGACGAAGCCAACAGCTCGCACTACAAGCACACCAATGACATCTTTGCAGGCTATCTGGGCTATGGAGTGAAATGGAAACTGCTGTCGGGTCGTCTCGGTCTGCGCTATGAGCACACCCTGCAAGACGTGAAGTACCGTTTGGGACGTGGCGAAGACTTCCGCAAGAACTTCGACGACCTTGTGCCCTCTGCAAGTTTCGGCGTGCGTGTGTCCGACTACGTCAATTTCAGCCTTGCCTACAACATGCGCATCTATCGTCCGGGCATCTGGTATCTCAATCCCTATATCGATGACAGCAATCCAGCTTCCATCAGCCAGGGCAACAGCGACCTTGTGAGCGAGAAGAAGCATCAGATCACGTTGGGCTTCAACCTCAATACCAGCAAACTGAGTCTGAACGTGAAGGCCGCTACGGCTTTTGTCAACAACAGCATCGAGGAAGTCACCTCACTCGTCGACGACCGCACCATCGCAGGGTTGAGCCATCCTACAGGCAAGCAGGTCATCTACACCACCTATGAGAACATCGGCAAGATGAAGGGAGCGGCTCTGAGTGCCTATGTCAGCTGGAACATCTTCAGCAAGACACGCATCTACTCCAATCTGTATGGATTGTACAGCGACTACTCCAATGGTCAGACCATGCGCAACCACGGATGGTTTGGCTACACCTTCACCGGCATCGAGCAGACGTTGCCCAAGGATTGGTTCATCTCCTTAGATTATTTCGGCCGTACGAAGAGTGTTTCCCTTCAGGGCAAGGGAAGTTCTTATTCCGACTATGGCATCACGGTCAAGAAGTCGTTCCTCAACAAGCGTCTCAACGTGAGCGTCTATGCGGGCAGTCTGTTTAATAAGTACACGCGCCAGGATGACGTGATCGAAAGCGCTAATTTCCGTCAGAGTTCCTGGTCGAAAACCAGCAGTCGCCGCTTCTACTTCTCTGTCACCTACCGCTTCGGTTCGCTCAAGGCGAGTGTGAAGAAAGCTGAGCGTGGCATCGAGAACGACGACGTGAAAAGTGGAGGGGGCAGCAATGAATAACTTGCCTCCCAAGAAATATCAATTCTCTCTCTTTAATATTCCCAGGTATTGCCGGCAAGTGAGCCACATACCTGGGCTTTTTATGTTTATGAATCCCGTTTTCGGGGGGATTTGTCCCTGGTCTTGGATATTCTGCCGTGGGGTGAGAAGAGGAACTTGTCGGTAATACACCCTCGCGCACACGCGCAGCCCGCGCTCCCGTGTGTATAATATAATGAGAGTGGGGCAGGA
>OMCT01001606.1_pt1 | contig 13161 bp, 10 predicted proteins | sample 1674301 | NCBI WGS metagenome assembly OMCT01 (sample SAMEA103958158, study PRJEB25191) | human gut metagenome
ACAAAAAAAATGATTATAAATTGAATTATTCTTTAAATCATTTTAAAATATAATCAGAAAAAGTGTAGAATTCTACAAAAAAGGTGATCAAAATGATAAAAAGAACTAAATACTTAAATCAACTTATCGCATTAAAGAACAACGGGTTTCCAAAAGTCATAACTGGACCCAGAAGAACTGGTAAATCCTATTTGTTGCATGAAATATTCACCGATTATCTTATAGAAAATAATATACCTGAAGAAAATATAATTCTTATTGAACTTGATGATGATAAGAATGCCCATTTAAGAAATCCCATTGAGCTAGGAAAGTATGTACGTTCTATCACTAAAGATAAGAGTGACTGTTACGTCATTTTAGATGAGATTCAACGTGTTTTTACCATTGTTAATCCTGCATTAACAGGTGGAAAAATCAAATTAGCCAAAGCGAAAGATACAGAAACCATCTCTTTTGTTGATGTTGTATTAGGACTTTCTCATGAAAAAAACATAGACCTTTATATTACTGGATCCAATTCAAAAATGTTGTCAACCGACATTGTGACAGAATTTAGAGACAAGGCTAGCCAAATCCATATGCATCCATTATCTTTTGAAGAGTTTTACAGTTATAGACAAGGTTCTAAAACAGATGCCTTATATGAATATATGCAGTATGGTGGTATGCCACTTGCAGTATTATCAGATGAAAATTCAAAGAAACAATATTTAAAAGGATTATTTGAAACAACCTATTTCAAAGATATTATTGAACATAATAAGCTAAAGAAAACAGAAAACTTAGATGAACTCTGTACCATTCTTAGTGATTTGACAGGCGAATTGTTGAATTCTAAGAAATTATCAAATACATTTAAAAGTGTTAAACATGAAAACATTGATGCACAAACAATTGAAAAATATATTCAATATTTTAAGGATGCCTTCATTCTCCAAGAAGCGAATCGCTATGACATTCGTGGAAAGAAAGAAATTGGTGCTTTAAGAAAATACTATTTTGTAGATACAGGTTTAAGAAATGCACGATTAAATTTTGCGTATCCCGATGAGGGACAATTGTTAGAAAATATTGTGTACAACGAACTCATATATAATGGGTATACCGTTAATGTCGGAACTTTCGATACAGTTGAGAAAAATAAAGAAGGTAAATCCGTTCGAAAAACAAATGAAATTGATTTTTTTGCACAAAAAAATGAACGTAAATATTACATTCAAATTTCAACAGATATCTCAAATTCTGAAACTCGAAGCCGAGAAATTCGTCCTTTCATTAAATTAAATGATCAAATTCAAAAAATATTGGTAGTAAATCGACCTTATAAAGCCATGATGGATGAAGAAGGTTTTATAACTATTGGTGCCAGTGAATTTTTATTGAATTTCATCAAATAATAAGATCCAATCGGATCTTTTATTTTGGCACACTTACCAACAAATCGATATTCCCTTTGACAGAATATCTTTTTGCTAGACTTGTAACGATAAAGCCGATGCCTGCTTGAATATCATAATCTTTTCCATCAATATGTAAGATTCCATTTCCACTTAATGGTAAACAAAGTGAATAAGAAGGATTGTTGATATGAATTTCATTTTGAATCTTATATTGAGTCACATTAAAATATTTTTCATTCACATATTCAATGACTTCATTTCCTTCTAATATCGTAACTGTTGGATGCACATCTGGTTCAATATGCGGTATATTTGTGACTTCAATAGCCTGATCAATATGTAGTTTTCGCATATTTCCATCGGCATCTTTTCGATCATAATCATATATACGATATGTAACATCGCTGGATTGTTGCACTTCAGCCATCATTAACTTTCCTTCAATACCATGAATCGTTCCTGCAGGTGTATAAACAAATTCATTTGCGTGCACTGGCTTTCGAACGAATAAAGTATCCCAAGCTTTTTCTTCTATGGCCTTTCGAAATTCTTCCTTTGTCTTGGCACTATGTCCACGAATGATTTTTGTTCCTTCTTCCACATCTAGCCACAGACAAAATTCAGCCTTACCATAGTCATTTTCATGTTTTCTAGCATATGCATCATCTGGATGTACCTGCACGGAACATGGTTCTTGAATCTCATTAATTTTAACTAATAGTGGAAACTTATCATGAGGATCATTCGCAAATAATTCTCTGTGATTTAAATATACATCTTTTAATGTTTCCCCTTTATATTTTCCATTTTTGATCTTACTTAAGCCATTATCATGTGCACTAATAGCCCAGTATTCTCCAATCTTTTTGTCCATAGGACCGAAGCCAAACTTTTCTTGGATGCGCCTTGAACCATACAGCTTTTCTTTCATGGGCGAATCTAAAAATAATACTTTTTCCATTTTTTACTTCCCTTCATATCTTGACTTGAGCATACCACAAATATTTAAATCGTGTATAATAGAATAAGTGGACTTTTGGAGGTTATTTATGATTTTAGAACAAATTGATAAAGACTTATTGAAAATGGCAGAAGAATCGGATGTCATTTTAAAAGATATTTATAAAAAAATTGATGATGTATGTTTATACAATTCAGATCGTATCTTAGCTGCATTTATTGAGAACCACGTTTCTTATTCTGACTTTGCGGATATCAACGGATATGGTAACTACGATGAAGGTCGTGATAAGATCGAACGTATTTTTGCGACAGTACTCGGATGTGAAGATGCTTTAGTACGCCCTCAAATCATGAGTGGCACAAATGCTTTATATTTAACTTTATCTGCCCTATTAAAACATGGAGATACAATGATTTCCATTTCTGGTGCTCCATATGATTCTTTGCAGGAAATGATTGGTTTATGTGGGAATTCTACACAATCCTTAAAAGCCAATGGTGTAAAGTATGAACAAATTGATTTAGTGAATGATGATTTTGATGATGATAAGATTATTTCTCGTTTAAAAGAAAACAATGTAAAATTAGTGGAAATCCAAAGATCTAGAGGATATGCTCACCGTTTATCATTAACCATTTCAAAGCTTGAGCGTATCATCAAAAAGATTCGTGAAGTAAACAAAGACGTTATTATCATGGTAGATAACTGTTATGGTGAACTTGTTGAAAAATTAGAGCCAGGACACATTGGTGCCGATGTTGTGGTCGGATCTTTAATGAAAAACTTAGGTGGAGGAATTGCCTCTACTGGAGGATATGTAGCTGGTAATAAAGACTTGATCAACATGGTAGCTGAACGCTTAACAGCTCCTGGAATTGGTAAGGATTTGGGTGCAAACTTTAACTTAAATAACTCTTTCTTTAAAGGTATCTTCATGGCACCAAATGCTGTAAAGAGTGCTTTAAAGACAGCTGTTTTCACAGCTTATATGTTAGAAAAATTAGGATACAAGAATGTATCTCCTGCTTATAATGATGAAAGAACGGATATCATTCAAACTTTAGAACTTGGATCCAAAGAAAATCTTGTTAGCTTTACACAAGGCATTCAATCCACTAGTCCTATTGATTCATTTGTTCGTGTTATGGCAGCTCCAATGCCTGGCTATCCATTTGATGAAGTTATGGCTGCTGGAAGCTTTACACAAGGAAGTACAATCGAATTAAGTGCAGATGCTCCAGTCGTTGAACCATATACTTTATATATGCAAGGTGGATTAACATTAGAATATGGAAAACTTTCTATTCTTCTTGCCCTAACAAATATGAAAAACAACTAAGATGCCTAGTGCATCTTTTTTGTTTCAAACGATTGTCGAATCGTTGCATTATTTTGTGCAACGATAAGCGAATCGTTGCAAATCGATTCAAACGATACTTCAATCAATAAAGAATAAAAGTGGTCAATCCACTTTAAATATAGGGATTTAACCACTTTTTTAACAGCTACCCATCTGTCCACCATCGATACGAATAATGGAATTGTTGATGAAGTTAGCTTCATCACTAATTAAGAAACGAACAAGATAGGCCACTTCTTCTGGTTTTCCATAACGTTTCACCATGATTTTTTCTGTTTCTTCCTTTAAGAACTCTTCGTCATAGCCATCTAGTTCATTATCGGTTCCAATAAATCCGGGCGCAACACAATTCACATTGATATATGGTCCAAATTCAGCCGCAAGATTGTGTGTCATTGAAATCAAGGCTGCTTTTGAAGCATCATAATCGATACACATTGGATAATATGTGTTAATTCCGTTGGTACTTGATATATTGATGATTCTTCCATATTCTTGATCCAACATGTGTTTATACACTCTTTTACTACAATTAAAAGCACCTACAACATTTACATCTAATGTTCTTTTAAATTCTTCGGCATTTTTTAAGTGAAATAGATTGGAAAGATCCACAGCCGCATTATTAATTAGTATATCTACGCCACCCATCTTCTCTTCAATTTCACTAACCATAATATTGACTTGATCTACATCGGATACGTCTGCACAAATGGTAAGACAACGAACATGATAGTGAGATTCAATTTTTTCTTTTAATTCTTTGGCAGGCTGTTTAGAAGTTAAATAGTTAATGACAATATCATAACCATGTTTTGCGAGTTCCAATGCGATTGCACTTCCAATACCACGAGCACCACCTGTAATTAAGACGACTTTATTCATAGTTAAAAAAAGAAGAGCGATTAAGCTCTTCCTGCATATTTTCCATCTGTTGAGAATACAACGATTTTTTCACCTGGTTCGATGAATTGTGGAACTCTTAATGTTAATCCAGTATCTGTAGTTGCATCTTTAGTTTGGTTAGATGGTGCACCTTTGATGGCTGGATCTGTTTCAGCTACTGTCAATTCAACTTTTTCTGGAACAGAAACAGATAATAATTCTCCTTCGAAGAACATCAAAGATACTTCAGCACCTTCAACAATAAAGTATTTGTTGAAATCAACTTGGTCAGCTGTTAATTCATAAGTATCGTATGTTTCTAAATCCATGAAGTAATATGTAGAATCTGCTTCATATGAGAATTGAGCTGCTTTTTTAGAAATGTTAGCTTGTTCAAATTTAGTTGAAGCATTGAAGTTTCTTTCTTGTGTATTACCTGTTTTTAAGTTTTTCATCTTAGTTTTTAAGATAGCTGCACCTTTACCAGGTTTAACATGTTGGAAATCTAATACTACCCAAGGATCACCATCAACGATTAAAGTTAATCCTGTTTTAAAATCACCTGCAGAAATTGCCATAATTTTTCACTCCTATTTTCTATAAATATTTTTTACACGCTTTATTGTACCATATCCTCTTCATTTTTAGAAGAATGAGTGTGATACTTTCACTTCACTTTATTTTCCTTAAACAATTTCATCATTTCATTCGTTAAACTAAATTCTCCCGGTTGAAGAATGATTTCATCTCTTTGAACCCAATCCGCATATTTCAATTCATTGGTATCCATAGATATTTCATCATTGCCCTTTACATCGCAAAAGAACCCCAACAAAATATCATTGGCACTTCCCCAAGGCTGTGACTTATAGTAACGAATATTGTTGACTTTGATTCCGGCCTCTTCCATAACTTCACGCTTTACCGTTTCTTCAACCGTTTCTCCAATTTCAGTAAAGCCCGCAATCAACGCATTATATTTAAATCCCGTACGATATTTTGTCAACAATAACTTATCCCCATTGATTACACCCACAATGACAGCTGGCATAATTCTTGGATACACTGTGTTATGACACTCTGGACAAACCATAGCTCTTTCCTTTGTTGAATGTACCATCTTATATCCACATCTTCCGCAGAATTTAGTATCTCGATACCAATCCGCCAAATGCTTTCCGGTAATAGCCGCAAATAAATTGCCTTTTGGACCAATTCCTTCAATACGCAAACTTCTTTCTTCAACATACCCATATCCAGATGGAATCTGGTCCTCTCCTAATTGCATATCACATAAGAAATATTTCGTATTATCAATTGAAAATAAATAACGATATTCTGAATGTATTTGTATTTCTTTTACTTTAGGAAAAACAACTTCCTTATTTTCAAAGCAGTTTAAATGAATTAAGATCCTTCCATTCACAATACACAACAAGATGTCGTTTTCTGTTGCCTTTACTTCTGGATCAAATTCATTATGTAACTTGTGTGGATAAATATCTTGTACCATTTTTTATACCCCCTTTTAAATATGGATTTATACGATTACAAGGATTCGACATCCTTTTTATCATCTAGAAAAAAAGTATATCATGTAATTTAAGAATATTTTAGATAAGTTTAAGGATTTTGTCATTGTTTACTTGTGTTTTGAATGATATAATCTGTTGACTACAAGGAGAGGGCATATGTTTACTACAAAACACTTTATATGGATAGGAATATGTATTCTATTTATCCTAATTATGAATCACTATGCGAAAAAAGAAGATTTCACGCTACAAAACGCTTGTTACTTCTTTATGTTTATATGTTTACTTAGCGAAATCACAAAAATGATGTCAGATATGATTCCAAGTACACATGGAGGAATGCACTTAAATCCGCAATCCCTTCCATTCCATATCTGCAGTATCTTATTGTTTATTGCGGCCTACATTACTTTTGGAAAGGATGGTCCACTAAAACAAAAAATGATCAACTTCTTTGCGGTTGTCGGTACTTGCGGAGGAATCGCGGCAATCTTGATTCCAACGTATGGCGTTGAATTTAATGTAGCCAATGTATATCAATGCTTCATGTATCATGCAGCATTAACCTGGTTTTCTTTATATTTGATTCGTTTCAAACATGCAAACCTAGGTATGCAGGCATTTAAAGACAATTTAGTCGTATTATTTGCGTTATTGATTTTTAACCTATATATGAATTCTATTTTGGCAGTCTATGATACAAACTTTATGTTTATTGTAAGACCACCATTAGAAGGACTTCCATTCCTTAATCTAAATCATGGATACTATATCTATTTATTTAGAGTCATCATGCTTGGAGTGATTGGACTTGGCCTATTCCATTTACCATTCATAGTAAAAGAAAGAAAAAGCTGTGAGACAGAAAGTGATTTTAACATCGCTTAGTCCACAGCTTTTCTTATACTAAAAAAAGCCCATCAAATCATATAAAATGATTTGTATGGGCGCTTTTCATTTGCTAAGTCTTGTTTACATCTCTATTTAATCCTATACTTCGATTATGGACACTACTTATCATTCAAACATTCCAATTATAACATTATCACTGTTAGATTATGATATTTTGTTATTTTATCACATGCAATATTTTCCTGTCCCGAAACCAAAATCTTAATACATAAAAAAAGAGACACTCGCACCCATAAAGGGACGATGTCTCGCGTTGCCACCCTTTTTACCATATATATATATACATATATGATCTCTTAACATGATAACGGTATGTACCGGATCAAACTACTAATTTCGTTCGATCACTCTAAGGTGCTATTCAATTATTCATATCAGTATTTTCACCAGCCATACTGTCTCTATTTAATATATGGAATAATCTACTTATCCTTATCTTTGTTTTCAACACATTTATACCATTAAAACAAAGCTAAAGTCAACCGCTTATTCTGTGAAATAGCCACATTAAATCGGATTTATCATATGATTCTACTTATCTACAAATCATATTCAATATCACAATTATATATAGCATTAAAATATAAGAAATCCATCTATAATCCCTTCCCATGAATACTAAAAACTGAATAAACAAAAGTAATCCTAATAGAGAAAAGAAGGCACAAATTCATTTTGTTGAATTATCATAATACAAATAATATAAGCCAATTACTGCCATTGCAAAAATAGCACCAATACACAAAGATCCTATAATGCTTCCATGACCAGAAATATAAACACATGCCGCAACAAAGATCATACATACTAAGGAAATTTTATCTGCTTTTCTATCTTGTCTAAAACTTTCTATTTTGTATACATCTAAATTGTGAATAATATTTGTGACTTATTCATTCGAGTAATTCAAACTCTTTTTACATGATATCAATTCAGCCACAGAAACAAGCATAGATTCAGATAAGGCAGGTAACAATTGAATGTCTGGATATCCTATTCCACGTTCCCGTCGGCTAACCGCTTTATCTGTGACATGTAGCTGTTGAACTAGTTCCATTTGCGTCATATTTTCTTTTCTTAACTTACAGATAAACATTCCCATATCTTTTGCGTTCACATATATCACTTCTTTCTATAATAATTTATATACATTCTATCAAATTGGCAATCAACGTGTCATTTATATAATGTATTCAGGTTATTTCTATCTGATTTATCATATGAAAAAGGAGTAAAATCATAATTCTACTCCTTACATGCTTTATTCTTCTGTATTTTCTTCTGATTCTGCTTCAGGCTCTTCATGATCTACCAATGTCATACGCGTTACTTTCGCATCTCCATTTAAGTTGATCAATCTTACACCTTGTGTATTTCTTCCGTAGATTCCTACATTCTCTAAAGCTACACGGATCATGATTCCATCACTCGCAACAATCATTGCATCTTCTTTACCAGTAACCGAACGCATACACATTAGCTTACCTGTCTTTTCTGTGATATTAATTGTGCTAACACCTTTTTTACCACGAGAAGTCAAACGATAATCTTCGAACTTACTACGCTTACCATACCCATTTTCAGAAACAACAAGAACAGTGTCTCCTTCACTTGATAGTGCAGCACCTACAACTTCACTTCCATCACAATTGAATCCTAATACACCACTTGCACTACGTCCCATGATACGAACTTGATCTTCATTGAATCGAACAGCTTTACCATTTGACCCTGAGATAATTACTTCATCTTGTCCTGTAGTTAATTTCACAAAACGCAATTCATCATCTGGTTTTAAACTAATCGCAATCTTACCATTACGATTGATATTTTCAAATTCAGATACAGATGTACGTTTCACTATACCATTCTTTGTAACAAATAATAATGTTTCACTTTCATCATCCTTAGGAACAGCTACAAGAACATTTACTTTTTCACCTTTTTCCAAAGTCATTAAATTCACAATTGGAATTCCTTTAGATGTTCTAGATCCACTTGGAACATTGTATCCTTTTAATCGATATACACGACCCTTATCTGTAAACAACAACAAGAAATCATGTGTCGACATCGAAATCATAGTATCAATAGAATCTTCTTCATTTAATGTCAATGATTTGATTCCACGACCACCACGATTTTGAGCACGATATGTATCTACAAGCTGACGCTTAATATATCCAGACTCAGTTAATGTGATAATCACATCTTCCACTGGAATTAAGTCTTCATCTTCCATATCAACAGAAGCATCACTAATTTCAGTTCTTCTTTCATCACCATATTTCTGATCAATTTCAGTTAAATCATCACGAATGATTTGAAGAACACGATCATGATTTGCCAAGATATCCTTCAAATCTTCAATCGTCAATAATAATTGTTGATATTCATTTTCAATCTTATCTCGTTCCAATCCAGACAATCTTCTTAACTGCATTGCCAAGATAGCTTTAGCTTGAATCATGCTCAATCCAAACGCATCACATAAATCTTGAGATAAACCGGCCTCATCTTTTTTAGAACTACGAATCATATGAATAACTTCATCGATATGATCCATCGCAATTCGTAAACCTTCTAAGATATGTGCACGATCCTGTGCCTTCTTTAAATCAAACTGTGTTTTTCTTACAACTACATCAACCTGATGATCAATATAATCATGAATAATATCTTTTAAAGGCAATTGTTTAGGACGACCATTTTCAAGTGCCAACATATTGATACCAAATGAAGTTTGAAGTGGTGTTAATCTAAACAACTGATTTAAAATTACTTCTTCCTGCGCATCCTTCTTTAGCTCCATTACAATACGAATACCTTCACGGTTACTTTCATCGTTTAAATAAGTAACACCTTGAATTGCTTTATCACGAATTAAAGAAGCCATTTTAGTAATTAAGTTTGCCTTATTGACCTGATAAGGAATTTCATAGAAAATAATCTGTTTCTTTCCGTTTGATAATTCTTCAACACGATACTTAGAACGAATCATAATGGATCCACGTCCTGTTTCAAATGCTTGACGAATACCTTTACGACCCAAAATAATTCCTCCAGTAGGGAAGTCCGGTCCTTTAATGACTTCCATCAATTGAGGAACTGTAATATCCGGATCATCCATTACCGCAAAAATGGCTTGAATCGTTTCTGATAAATTATGAGGTGGAATATTTGTTGCCATACCAACCGCAATACCTACAGCACCATTAATCAACAAGTTTGGAATACGACTCGGAAGCACAACTGGCTCGCTTTCTTCACCATCATAGTTTGGAATAAAATCGACCGTATCCTTTTGAATGTCACGCAGCATCTCCATAGAAATTTTTGACATACGAGCTTCCGTATAACGCATTGCCGCAGCTCCATCTCCATCTAGAGAACCAAAGTTTCCATGACCATCCACTAATGGATATCGATAAGAGAAATCCTGGGCCATACGAACCATCGCACCATATACAGCTGTATCCCCATGAGGGTGATACTTACCAATAACTTCACCAACAATACGTGCACTCTTCTTATGTGCAACACCTGAAGTAATTCCCAATTGATTCATCGCATGCAAAATACGACGATGAACTGGTTTCATACCATCACGAACATCTGGTAATGCACGTGAAACAATAACAGACATTGAATAATCTAGAAAGGCTGTACGCATTTCTTTGGATATTTCAACATCTTCTACATAGTCATATCGCTTATTTTCTTCTTCCATAAGGACCTCCTACTAGTAATCCAAATTAGCGTATACAGCATTTTCCTGAATATATTCACGACGAGGCTCTACATCCTCACCCATCAACATATCAAATACACTGTCCGCTTCCATCGCATCATCAATTGTGACACGTTTCAATACTCTATGATGTGGATCCATCGTTGTTTCCCACAACTGTTCTGCATCCATTTCCCCTAAACCTTTATAACGCTGAACTTTGTACCCATCTTTAAATTCTTCACGCAACTGATCCATTTCCTGTTCCTTATACGCATAGGCAATCTTTTTTCCTTTTTGCACCTTATATAAAGGAGGTTGTGCAATATAAACATATCCACCTTCAATAACAGGTTTCATAAAACGATATAAGAAAGTCAACATCAATGTACAAATATGACTACCATCGACATCGGCATCGGTCATAATCACAATTTTGTGATAACGTAATTTTGATACATCTACATCTTCTTGAATTCCACATCCAAAAGCAGTAATCATACTACGAATTTCCTGGTTTTCAAAAATACGATGCGTTCTAGCTTTTTCAACATTTAAAATCTTACCACGCAAAGGTAAAATAGCTTGTGTTTTCGCGTCACGACCTTGTTTCGCGCTGCCCCCGGCAGAATCACCTTCGACGATATAGATTTCACATTCACTTGCATCTTTACTTGAACAATCCGTTAATTTACCTGGTAATGAACTAATTCCATCCAACGCAGATTTACGACGTGTTAATTCACGAGCTTTTTTTGCTGCAATTCTTGCCTTGCTGGCAATTTCTGCCTTTTCTACGATAGCCTTGGCAATATCTGGATTTTCTAAGAAGAAACGATTGATCTGTTCGCCCGCAATATTTGAAACAATCTTACGAACTTCACTATTGCCTAATTTTGTCTTTGTCTGTCCTTCATACTGAGGATCCGGGTGCTTAACAGAAATAATCGCAACCAATCCCTCTTTAACGTCATCCTGAGATAAACTCTCATCCTTTTTGATCATATTATTATTTTTCGCATAGGCATTAATACAACGAGTCAAAGCCATTCTGAAACCATCTTCGTGATATCCACCTTCATGCGTATGAATATTATTACAGAAAGAATAAATACTAGATTGATAGCCATCGTTATATTGCAGAGCAACTTCTGCAAGAATACCATCCTGCAATCCCTCTACATAAATGACTTTGTCACTGATTGTACTCTTATTCTTATTTAAGAATTGTACATACTCAATAATTCCACCCTCATATTTATAGTCATTACTTGGACCATCTGATGTTCTTTTATCTGTTAAAGTTAAACGTATATCCTTATTTAAGAAGGCAAGCTGACGCAAACGAGAATTCAACGTATCATAATCATAAACTGTTGTATCCTTAAAAATCGTTGGATCTGCTTTAAAACGAACTAAAGTACCTGTTTCTTCTGTTGTTCCGATAATTTTTAAAGGCTCAACCGCATGTCCACCATTTTCAAAACGAATAAAATAGATTTTACCATCCTGATAAACAGTAACCTCTAACCATTCACTCAACGCATTAACAACACTGGCACCAACACCATGCAAACCTCCGGAAACCTTATAAGCGCCTCCGCCAAATTTTCCACCTGCATGTAATACCGTCATAATTGTTTCTACTGCGCTAATTCCTGTCTTTTCATGAATTCCAACTGGCATACCACGACCATTATCAATGACTTTTACAACATCACCTGGTAATAATACAACTCTGATCTTATTACAGAAGCCTGCGAGTGCTTCATCGATAGAGTTATCCACTATTTCCCATACAAGATGATGTAAACCTCTTGCAGACGTTGTCCCGATATACATACCAGGTCTCTTTCTAACGGCTTCTAGACCTTCTAAGACTTGAATATCGGATTCATCATAATGTTCTACTTTTTCTTCCATTTACTTATCCTCCTTCAACGTTCCTTTCTCTATTCTTAAAACCAAAGCATCATCTAGTGAATGATGATAACCTAAATCAAAATGCGTTGTTGTAATAAATGTTTGTACCTTATGATCAATCAGATTCAAAAGTTTCATCTTTCTCTCTTCATCTAACTCACTCAATACATCATCTAGCAACAAGACAGGATACTCACCTATCTGCATCTTCACTATTTCTACTAACGCAATCTTTATCGATAAGATGATAGATCGCTGCTGCCCCTGGGATGCAAACATACCCGCATCATTTTCATCTAAAAAGATTTTTAAATCATCCTTATGAATACCATCTACAGTATTCCCTTGGAATATATCTCGCTTATAATTCTTTTTATATTTATCAAGAATACCCTCTTTTGAAATATCCTTGAACTGCGTATGATATCTCAAAACAAGCTTTTCTTTAC
>OMCT01001620.1_pt1 | contig 13054 bp, 12 predicted proteins | sample 1674301 | NCBI WGS metagenome assembly OMCT01 (sample SAMEA103958158, study PRJEB25191) | human gut metagenome
TACTCACAATATTACTTTTATAAATTTACGTTTGGAATTACATGGCTACATCTGTCTGTTTTTGCGTTCTGTTCTATAACGTAGAGCGAAGATGATATTGAAGTGAAAAGTGGATTACTGAAGAGATTTCCGTCTTATGGTGCCTTTTTATTCTTCTTGAATATTTAAAGGGAAATTGGGAGCTTTATTCAGCCTTTCTGTTGTCTATGACCTAAAAAAACGAATCTCAGAGGCCTATATTTTATTCAAATAGTTGTATATCAATATTATATAGCATATTTTGTGTTTAATAAGAAGTTTTATTGTAGAAAAAGCATCTAAAGAATAAGAAAGATTACATATAAAATCCCGCATTGAAAGCTGTTGGGCTGTCATGCGGGATTCTGTTATTGGTTGTATGCTATAATTTGTAATGAACAGTTACCTCTATTAGTGCAATATTTTAAAAATTAATTCTCTGAGAAGGTCATAATCTGTTAGTGATGAGTTGCCCACACCTTTTGATCGTGCATCGGTATATCTGATTTCTCCAATGATTTGCATTGTTTTGACGCCGCTGTATCTTTTCATTGCCGTTTGATATTCTCTGGCTTGCCAAGGACTCTTTAATCCCAAGAAAGAGGCTATTCCCTGTTCTGATTTTTCTGGAGCATAATAGGCTAACATCAGATTGGAATAGAAACCAAACAGTAATGATAAAGTCATTTGCAGTGGGTTCGTTTTCGGATTTTTCTCAAAATAGTTTATTATTTGATTAGCCTTTAAGACATTCCTTTCTATTAAAGCGCTTCGAAGTTCAAAGTTGTTGTAGTCTTTGCTAATTCCGATATTGCGTTCAATCTGTTCGGGGGTAATTCGAGTTTGGCCTTTAGGAAGTGTAATGATTAATTTTTCTAATTCGCCTGTTAGTCGGCTCAAATCAGTACCAACAAAATCGGCCAGCATGGAAGTTGCTTTAGGTTCAACATCCACCCCTTTACGTTTCATGTAGGATGTGATGAATCCGGGAAGCTGGCCTTCTTTTAGTTTTTTTGATTCGAACAGAATACCTGCTTTTTCTATTTCTGCTGCGAGTTTCTTTCTGCGGTCCAGCACCCCATGCTTATGGCACATAACCAGTATGGTAGATCGTAGTGGTTTTTGCAGATAGAATGAAAGCTCATCCATATTTTTAATTGTTTGGGCTTCTTTTACAATTACTACCTGATGTTCCGACATCATGGGATAGCGCTTGGCTGCATTAATAACCGTAGCTATATCGACATCCGCTCCGTAAACAACAGTCAGATTGAATTCTTTTTCTGTATCTGTAAGCACGTTGTTCATAATATAATCTGAGATAACGTCGATATAATATGATTCCTCACCCATTAAATAATAGATGGGACGATATTGCTTGGCATGCAATTCTCTCAAAATATCATCACATGTAATATCTTGTTTTGTCATATAAAAGAAACGATTTTACCAGTCGAATTTCAGGTGTTTCACAGTTTTCTTTTCATCAATAATCATGCGCAGAGACTCTATTCCGATACCAACATGCTCGGCTACATAATTCTGTGTTACAAGATTGTCGCTTTTTTCTGTTTTGACCCCTTCCGGAATCATGGGTTGATCAGAAACTAAGAGTAAGGCACCTGTTGGAATATGGTTGGCAAATCCGCAGCTGAATAAAGTGGCGGTTTCCATGTCAACAGCCATTGCCCGTGTTTTCTTTAAATACTCTTTAAACACGTCATCGTGCTCCCAAATTCGTCGGTTAGTTGTATAGACAGTCCCTGTCCAATAGTCGCGTCCGTAGTCTCGAATAGCTGATGAGACTGCTCTTTGTAGCATAAAAGCCGGTAATGAAGGTACTTCTGGTGGAAAGTAGTCATTAGAAGTTCCTTCTCCACGGATGGCAGCTATGGGGAGAATAAGATCCCCTATCTTATTTTTACGGTCTATTCCTCCACATTTGCCTAAGAACAGGCATGCTTTAGGATGAATGGCGCTCAGCAAATCCATGATAATGGCTGCGTTGGGGCTTCCCATGCCGAAATTGACGATTGTGATTCCTTCTGCACTGGCTGATATCATGTTGGCATCCCTTCCTAAAATGGGAACATTAAATCTTTCTGCGAAGATTTCTACGTATTTGTTGAAGTTGGTCAACAATATGTATTCGTCAAAGTCTTCCAGCTTGCGTTTAGTGTAGCGAGGTAGCCAATTAGCTACAATTTCTTCCTTTGTTTTCATAAGATTTCATTAAATTTGCATCTTCCAAAAAAAGAAGGTGCATCTATTATTAAATTCACAAATGTAGTAAATGTTATCGTTAAATTTGCCAGTATTTGATGCTAAAATTGCCGTAAGAAACGGAAAAAAAGTAATTTTCGATGTGATACGTCGCCGGTATGTAGTACTAACTCCGGAAGAATGGGTACGGCAACATTTTGTTCATTTTCTGTTGACCTATAAAGGGTATCCTCAGGCATTGATGGCCAATGAAGTGCAGTTGCAGCTAAATGGAACAAAGAAACGTTGTGATACTGTGCTTTATTGGCGTGATCTTACTGCCAGGATGATCGTAGAGTATAAAGCACCGGAAATAGAGATTACCCAGGCGGTTTTCGATCAGATAACTCGTTATAACATGGTGCTGAAAGTCGATTATTTAGTAGTCAGTAATGGCATGCGGCATTACTGTTGTCGTATGGATTACGAGCGGAATTCCTATACATTTCTGAAAGACATTCCGGATTATAGTTCCTTGTAAGGAATAAGATGCTTGTAGTTTTTCCAAAGCGTTTCTGTGATAGGTACAAAAAAGGTTCGGGAAAGTACCCCGAACCTTTTCTTGTGATATAGTGAGTAGGTTTTATTCTGCATCCGCAGCTTTTCTCCTTCTTGTCGACTTTTCCTTGACAGCTTCTTCTTTATGTTCAGGTGCCACACCAGCCAACTCTGGATCTATCATAATACGTCCGCAATATTCACATACGATGATTTTTTTGCGTGAGCGGATATCCAATTGTCTCTGGGGTGGAATCTTATTGAAGCAGCCACCGCATGCATCACGTTGCACGTAAACGATGCCAAGGCCATTGCGCGAATTCTTACGAATGCGTTTGAAAGACTGCAGCAGGCGAGGTTCAATTTTTGTTTCCAGGTCTTTTGCCTTATCTCTCAGTTTTTCTTCTTCCTGCTTGGTTTCCGAAATAATCTCATCCAGCTCGTTCTTCTTCACCTCCAGGTCTTTCTTCCTTTCTTCCAGCGTGTTGGTGCTTTCTACTTCTTCTGCCGATTTTTCCTGCTCCTGAGCGGTAAATTCCTTGATTTTTTTTTCGCAGAGTTCGATTTCCAGTGTCTGGAACTCTATTTCTTTACTCAAGAAGTCGTATTCGCGGTTGTTGCGAACGTTGTCTTGCTGTTCTTTGTATTTTGCAACAGAGGCTTTGGCGGTTTCTATTTCTACCTTTTTGCCTGCTATAGAAGTTTTCAGTTCCGCAATTTCGGATTTGATTCTTTCAATACGAGTGCTTAATCCTGCTATTTCATCCTCCAAATCTTGCACTTCTAATGGCAGTTCACCTCTCAATGTTTTGATTTCATCAATCTTCGACAAAGTTGTCTGTAGCTGATACAAAGTTTTCAGCTTTTGTTCCACGGTCAATTCTTGTGGATCTTTTTTTGCTTCTTTAGCCATTGCTTTACATGTATTTTATGGGATTGGTATTTATTCGGGTCATCTGAATGTCCAAATTAGGAAACAAATCCCTGATTATTGTATAAAAAATCTCTTTTGTATATTGTTCACTTTCATAATGACCTATTTCGGCCAATAAAATGTCTGCTTCGCGACCGAAATAGTCATGGTATTTGATTTCGCCGGTAATGAAAACGTCTGCCTGACTACGTATGGCATTCGGGATGAGAAAAGCACCTGCACCTCCGCATAAGGCAACAGTCTGTATTTCCCTACCCGTCAGTTTATTGTGTTTCAGGCATCCCACTTCAAATGTCTTTTTTATCCTTTTCAGGAAGTCTATTTCGGTTTCTGGCTGTTCCAATTCTCCGATAAGCCCCGAACCTGCCTGTTGCCAGGAATTCTGCAACGGATACAGGTCGTAAGCGGGTTCTTCGTATGGGTGTACACTAAGCAGTGTCTGAATGACTTCCGTTTTTCTGTAGGCAGGCAATACCGTTTCTATACGCGTTTCCTTTTCTGTGTGTAGTTCTCCAATGCTTCCACAATAAGGATGAGCGCCTTCCGAAGCGCGGAAGGTTCCCTCTCCCACTACATTATAGCTGCACGAATCATAGTTACCTATGCAACCACAACCGACATCAAACAGGGATTTTCTTACCGTTTCAGCCTGAGAGCAAGGTACGTATGTTACTAATTTCAATAAGGCATTCTCTTTAGGTAACAGGATACGGGTATTTTTCAGACCTATCTTTTCTGCGATTTTAAAGTTTACTCCCTGTTGCAGGTTATCCAGATTAGTATGGGCTGCATAGATGACAAGATCGTTTTTTATAGCCTTCAATATGCAACGTTCCACATAATCTTTACCAGTTATCGATTTGTATCCTTTGAAAATAAGTGGATGATGAGCTATAATCAGATTATATCCCAAAGCGATAGCTTCATCGAGAACAGCTTCAGTAACGTCAAGACACAACAAAGCCCCTGTTGCTTCCGCATCTGTCAATCCTATTTGCAGGCCGGCATTATCAAATCCGTCTTGCAATGGCAGAGGCGCGAACCGTTCAAGGGCGCATACTACTTCCTTTATCTTCATTTGAATGAAAAAAATGTCTGCAAATATACAAAAAAAGCATATATGTAACTGCTCTTTTTGTTTTTTTTAGAAATGAACGGAAAGTTGATTGAAGATCGGTACAGGGCGGATATGCAAGAAAATACTAAAAAAAATCATGACTCATCACAGATTTACTTTGATATTATCACTGGCTATACCTACTGTGTCAGTCAGCGGAATCTGTGTGAGTCACGACATTTATTGTTATTATAACCTCTTTTTGAATAGTTTAGTCGTTGCTTAAATCTTTGGAATACAGACTATCAATGATACCATCGGCCAAACCGATTACGGGTACGTGAATATATTCTGCCTTTACGATATTGGCGATAGTCAGAAATATTTCTGCTGCCGGTACGATTACGTCAGCACGGTCGGCCTTCAGGCTGAATTCATTCATGCGCTGTTCGGGTGTCAGAGGTTTAAGCTCATCGTACAGTTCCTGCAGCGAAGCGATGGGCATTCTCAGTTTCTTTTTATCTTTTTTCTCGGCCAGTCGGTATAGTTTATTGATATTTCCGCCCGAACCTATGATGTTAACCTCTTGAAAGTCGGCAGTCAGCCTTGCCAGATCGTCTTTCATTTGTGCCCAAGTCTCGTCTTTGACGGCTCCGCTCAGAATTCGTACGGTTCCGATGTTGTACGAGAGCGACTGAACCAATTCACCGTTGGTCAACAAGTTGATTTCCGTACTTCCTCCGCCCACATCTACATAAATATAGTTTCCCGTACGGTCTTCTATACATTCGATGTGGTTATTATAAATCATCCGTGCTTCTTCCTGTCCGTCAATCACTTCGATATTAATGCCTGTATCTTTCAGGATCTTCTTGATGACACTTTTCCCGTTTTTGGCATCGCGCATGGCAGAAGTGGCACAAGCACGGTAGTCGGTTACTTCGTATATTTTCATTAGTTGCCGGAAAGCTTTCATCAGTCTTCTGAGCTTGACGAGTTTTATTTCAGAGACTTCGCCTAATGAGAATACATCGAATCCGAGTCGTAAAGGTACTCGTAGCAGCAGGACTTTCGAAAGCCGTTTGCTGATCAGGTTCTCATCCTCTTTTTCTTTTTTGATCAATAGCCGCACGGCATTCGAACCGATGTCTATAGCGGCGTAACATTTATTGCTCATGGTTATTCTTGTTTATTGTTGTCTGATGTGGTGTTGCAATAGCTGTAATATAATTCTTCCTGTGAGCGGAAAGGAACATTTTCTTCGGTAGTCCATGAGTGATTATTCCCTTTTCCATCTACAATGCGCCCTTGGCATGTGTCACGCAGACCATATTCTATTACTTTTCTCAGATCGGCTTTGATTTGCGGGTCATAAACAGGGGTGACTACCTCTACCCTATTGTCAAGGTTACGTGGCATCCAGTCGGCCGAACCGATGAATGTTTTGTCTTCTCCACCGGCAGCAAAAATAAAGATGCGCGAGTGTTCCAGATAGCGGTCGATGATGCCGTTGATGCGTATGGTGTCGCTCAGTCCCGGTATTCCTGTCATTAGCGAACAGTTACCTCTGACCAGCAGGTCGATGGGAACCCCATTGGCCGACGCTTCGTATAGTTTTCGTACCATCGTAGTATCGGTGATATGGTTTATTTTAATCAGAATGTATGCCGGTTTTCCTGCCTGCTTGTTTTTGATTTCATCGTTGATCAGTTTGATGAATTTGTTCTTCATCTCATTGGGCGACACCAGCAGCTCTTTGAAGTGAACAGGTGTATAGGGCTTTTCAATGAAGGTAAAGACGGAATTTACATCGTTGACTATGTTACGTGCTGCTGTCATCAGCATGTAGTCGGTGTACATTCGTGCGTTTCCTTCATGAAAGTTGCCGGTGCTGATGCAGGCAATGTTATTTCCGGTTTTCATGGTGATATGCGTTATTTTGGAGTGCACTTTCAGTCCTTCTACACCAAATATCACGTGTATGCCGGCATCCTGCATTTTCTTGGACCAGCCGATGTTGGAAGCTTCGTCGAAACGTGCCAGCAGTTCTATGATGACTGTTACTTTTTTCCCGTTGCGTGCGGCACAGATAAGAGCCTTTACTACTTTCGAATCTTTAGCCAAACGATAGAGGGTGGTTTTTATGCTCTTTACCTCTTTACTGATGGCTGCTTCCTGCAGTACACGGATGTAATAATCGAAACTGTGATATGGGACATGGATAAAGCGGTCGTTCTCCTGTATCAGTTTAAGCAGGCTTTTCCCGCTATCCAGTTCCGGCTTGATGATAGGTGGCCAAGCCGGATATTTCAGGTCCTTACGTCCACAATCCGGGAAGGACATCAGATCTTTATGATTGTGATAGCGTCCTCCGCTCAATACGGTGTCCAGTTTATCCAGATTCAGTTTGTTCATCACCCGTTTCAGCATATCCTTGGGCATCTGGCTGTCATATATCACTCTCAAAGCATCGCCTTTTTTACGGCTTTTTACTCCTTTCGATATTTTTTGCAGCATGCCGTTGCGCAGGTCATTATCGATCTCCATTTCGGCATCTTTGGTAAATTTGAAGGCGAATGCCTCGAAGGTATTATAATCAAGTCCGGCAAAAATCATGGGCAGACAATAGCGAATGACGTCGTCCAGATACATCAGATAACTTTTCCCGTCTTTGTCCGGCAAGCGGACAAAACGTCCGCATTCGGCTACGGGGAGGGCAATGAGGGCATAATCGAACGATTTCTTCCCATTGGCCTGCATTTTTACGGCCAAGTAAATATTCTCGTCAGTCTCGTCAGTCAGCTGTTTTACGGCCGAGAGCCATACGGCACTGACGAATCCGCTGAGTTTCTGGCGATAGAACTGGCGGACGTAGTCCTGCTGTTCTTCATCCAGTTCATCTTCTTTGATGATGAATATGTTTTCGTGCCTTAATTGGCCGGTAACGTCCCGGATGGCCAATTCATATTCTTTGGCATATTTGTTGTTCAGCTTATTGATTTGTTTGATAAGCCGTTGTGCATGTTCACGTTCGGCGTGCAAGCCTTTGTCCTCGCACTCGGCTATGCGGCTTAGGGTTGCCATGCGCACGCGGAAAAATTCATCGAGGTTATTTGAATAAATACCAAGGAAACTTAATCTTTCCAGCAAAGGAACCTGCGGCTTTGTCGCTTCTTGCAGGATACGCCGGTTAAAATACATCCAACTTAAGTCTCGGTCCACATATGCGTCCGATAAGGCCTTTTTACTGATCATATTTTTCTGCAATGAGTATTTGTTGTTTCTAAACTACAAAAATAGCTTTTAAATATTACAATCCTGTGTCAGAAGCGTTACAATATGAATATGGAAAGGCTGATATAGGTGAATGGGACGAAGAAATGCTGTTTTCTATGCACCGCAGGATGTGCCAGTCGCAGGTACGTACCCAGTTTACGAAATCCGGATTCGGTTGGTACGATTCAGCAAATGTCAGTAATTGTTCCAAATCGAATTCGGTAGAAGCAATGCCGGCACCGTTACGCATTGCGTCATAGGCATTGCAGTCTTGTTCAATATGAGCCGGTACCATCAGCAGAGGCTTTCCCAAATACATTGCTTCGCAAACCGATTCGAATCCTGCCGTGGTGGCATAAGCCCTGCATCCTGCCATATAGCGTAGAAAGTCAACGTCGTTAATCTGGTGGAAGCTCAAAGTCTCGTCTATTTTGCAAATGTCTTCTTCATCCTGTTTGTCCCAAAAGAAATGGAGGGGAACGTCTTTGTGTCGAGAGTGCCAATTCATGATATTTTCTCCGAAACCTGCGTTTACCATATAGCCATGTATATAGTTTCCCGGAGTGCTTTCGCAGGCCAGTACTTCTTTACGCAACAGTGGAGGAACCACTTTGATACGGGTCGGTTTGCTTTCCGGTATGTTGCGGAACGACAGTGCCAATATTTCCTTGGCTCCGATGCAGGTCAGCCGGGTGAAGAGCCGCAGCAGCATCAGGCTGACGGACTGCCGGGGAGGAAATTCGAAGTCGGGATGCAGAAAGAGGTACTGGTGTCCGATGCTGATCTGGGGGACGGAGGGACGCATAAAACAGTAGGTCAGTCCGGTCAGTAGTTCATAGAAGTTGATGACAAGGTCTGCTCCGCTTTCCTCAATGCGTTGTCGGATGTAGTGCATGCTTTGGATGTATGCCGGTATTTTCAGCAGGTTGTATGCGATGCTACGTGGCAGGTTGATTCGTTTGTTGGCTGGAGTTGGGAGAAAGTTGGGGCTGACGAATCGTTTTACCGGTGCCTGTATGTTACGGTTGAAAAATCCGGGCAGCCTTCGCGAATTACTTTTTCCTACCAGAACTTCTACAACTTCGTGCCCGTTGCGGTGCAGCAACTCTTCCATGGTGATGGCTTGTGTCAGGTGGCCGCGTCCTTCTCCTTGAACGATAAAGATAACTTTCATCTGTTTGCTGATTTAATGGTTTACAAAAACATCTTCTCTTTTTTCATCTTTACAAAGGTCATACTTTCATGTTACGTCAGGATGTAGAAGGTGTGACAATTGGGTTATAAAATAAGTCATGCCGGCATCACGTCGGCATGACCTTAAGAGAATTTATGGATTTACTTTTTTATGTGTGAAAAGTAATTGTTGCCGTTATGTTGGCAGCCCAATATCAAACAAATTCTTCAACCATATACATATCGCTGACGAAATCTTCTACTGTTTGTTCCAGATTCTCGAAAGCTTCGTCCGGAGTCTCTCCGTAGGCGCTGCATAGTGTATTGTTTACGATGTAAGCATAAAAGCCACCGCCTGTTGCGGCTTCGATAGCGTATTCGTTTCTGTTCAGTTTCATAATTAATCCTCCTTTTTTTGATGTTGCAAAGATGTCCAAACATTGTTTCAAATGTGTGTAGCAAAAGTTACAAAAGGATTTATTTTATCCTCATATTAACGCGTCTTCTTAACAATTAGGTTGTATGTGTAGGAGAATTGAGTGGAATAAACACAATTAGATTAGTATTTCTTTGCGAAAAGTTCATGGGAAATATTTTTTTTAGTAATTTTAGCCCATTAAACTGGGTGTTATTCAAGTTTTTGCATGAATGATGTGGTGATATTCGTATTAATTTTGATTATTAGCATTGAATGCCATGAGAATAGAATTATCTAAAAACCATTTGTGGGTATTCCCTGCAAAATTACTATGTATTGTTTTGTCTATCATTTTTTTATTTCGCGGGAAGGTTGGGCACAGTCCTGTTCGGCTAATGTCTCAATTAAAGGGAAAAACGATTATGCTTGGCGTGTAGCACAATGGCTTGGGTTAGGATGGAATTTAGGTAATCAGTTGGATGCGATAATGGATGGGAAATCTAACGAAACAGTATGGGGAAATCAGCCTGTGACACAACGTACTTTTGATCGTTTGGCGGCAGCCGGCTTTACTTCTGTCCGTATCCCTGTCACGTGGATGGGGCATATCGGATCTGCACCTGAGTACCAATTGGATGAAGCGTGGTTGAGTCGTGTGGAAGAGGTGGTAGGCTATGCCGAAAAGGCGGGATTGAATGCGATAATCAATACCCATCATGATGATTCCTATTGGCTCAGTATAAAAGCTGCGGCACAAAGTGAAGAAGAAAATGAAAAGATTATGTCTCAATTCAAAGCTGTTTGGACGCAAATTGCTTTACGTTTCAGAGATAAAGGACATTTCCTATTGTTTGAATCAATGAATGAAGTACATGACGGCGGTTGGGGATGGGGGGATAATCGAAAAGATGGAGGTCGGCAGTATGCGATTTTAAATGAATGGAATCAGCTGTTTGTTAATGTCGTTCGTGCTACTGGAGGCAAAAATGCCGATCGATATTTGTGCGTGCCGGGATATGTGACAAATATTGAGCTTACTCTTCAAAATTTTGTATTACCTAAAGATGTTGTTTCAGATCGTTTGTTGGTGTCGGTTCATTGTTATGATCCGATGGGTTATACGTTAGATAATAAATATACTGAATGGGGACATACGGCCGATCCGTTAAAAAAGAACTCGGGTGACAATGAAGAACAGATAGTCAGACAGTTCAAAGCATTGAAAGAACATTTTGTAGAGAAGGGGATTCCTGTATATATTGGAGAGATGGGATGTGTACGGCGTTCTACAGACAAAGAGGAAGCATTTAGGAAATACTATCTGGAATATTTTTATAAGGCGGCTCGAGTTAATGGGTTGGCCTCGTTCTATTGGGACAATGGTGGGCAAGAATTGTGTCTGTTCAATCATTCTACAGGTGATTGGCAGCCGGGTGCTTTTGATGCTGTGGAAGCTATGAAAAAAGGCTTCTTGACAGATGATTCTTCCTATACCTTGCAGACTGTGTATGACAATGCTCCTCGTTGAAAAGAACCATTCGAACAGATATGAGAAAATAAAACAAACAGTACGTAGCGAAGGCCTTGCGGCCGGGTTCACTACGTACTGTTGTTTTTTAGGTTGTGTGTATATCGTTCGTCCCGACGGATATCAATACGAGCGGGCAAAGATCACACGGCATGCCGAAGGCTTGCCTGTTACCATACACTTGCCAGGCTCTTTGTCGCCGGGTACATACGAATCGAACGGGATGCAGCGGATGGTCGCTTTGGTTTCTTCCTTGATCTTTTCTTCGGTTTCGGTCGTGCCGTCCCAGTGAGCCAGGATGAATCCGCCTTCTTCGATCTTCTCCTTGAATTCGTCATAGCTGTCCACGGTAATGATGCGCTTATTGCGGTAATCGAGCGCTTTCTTGTAGATGTTGGCCTGGATGTCTTCGAGGAGGTCTTTTACGTATTCTTCGATTCCCTCGCACGAGCGGGTCTCTTTCTCCAGCGTATCGCGGCGCATGATTTCCATCGTGTTGTTCTCCAAGTCGCGGCCACCCATTACTAATCGTACGGGAACACCCTTCAATTCGTAATCGGCAAACTTGAATCCGGGGCGCTTGTTATCGGCATTGTCGTACTTCACGGAGATGCCCATTGCTTTCAGTTTGGCTACGATGCCTGCCACTTTCTCGTCGATCTTGGCCAGCATCTCGGCGTTCTTGTAGATGGGCACAATCACTACCTGTATCGGAGCTAAGTGAGGCGGAAGTACCAGTCCGTTGTCGTCGGAGTGGGTCATGATCAGGGCTCCCATCAGACGGGTGGACACACCCCAGGAAGTAGCCCATACGTATTCCAGCTTGTTTTCCTTATTGACGAACTGCACGTCGAATGCTTTGGCAAAGTTTTGTCCCAAGAAGTGTGATGTACCGCTTTGCAGTGCCTTACCGTCCTGCATCATGGCCTCGATGGTGTAAGTGTTGAGGGCACCGGCGAAGCGTTCGTTGGCTGACTTTACACCCTTGATAACCGGAACAGCCATGTATTTTTCGGCGAAGTCGCTGTAAACATTCAGCATCTTTACGGCTTCGGCTTCGGCTTCTTCGCGGGTGGCGTGGGCTGTATGACCCTCTTGCCACAGGAATTCGGCTGTACGCAGGAACAGGCGTGTACGCATCTCCCAGCGGAATACGTTGGCCCATTGGTTGCACAGGATGGGCAGGTCGCGATAAGAGTTGATCCAGTTCTTGTACGTATTCCAGATGATGGTCTCCGATGTGGGACGGATGATAAGTTCTTCTTCCAGCTTGGCAGCAGGATCCACCACTACTCCACCCCCGTTCGGATCGTTTTTCAGACGGTAGTGTGTTACTACTGCACATTCTTTGGCAAAGCCTTCCACGTGTTCGGCCTCGCGGCTAAGGAATGATTTGGGGATAAGCAAGGGGAAATATGCGTTGACGTGTCCGGTCTCCTTGAACATTGTGTCCAGCTGACGTTGCATCTTCTCCCAGATAGCGTAACCGTACGGCTTGATAACCATACATCCACGCACAGCCGACTGTTCTGCCAAGTCGGCTTTCACTACCAATTCGTTGTACCACTGAGAATAATTCTCGCTACGTTTGGTAAGGTCTTTCAGTTCTACTGCCATTTTTATTTCGTTTATTATAAGTTTTTCCTATTACGGTTTTTCAAACAGGACGCAAAATTACGAAATTCTTTGCAAAAGTCATTCATTCAGCAGTTTTTTTATCAGCAGTCGGGTTGGAAGGTGGTGTATGTCCTTTGGGGCGGGGTTCCGAATGCTTTTCCGGCAGGGGCGTCCGGGGGGCTTTGCAGTAAAAAAGAGGGTGTGTCAAATTAGGAAATCGCTTTCCTTTAGGCACGGATTACACGGAATTTCGCGGATGATTATTCTTCTTTC
>OMCT01001624.1_pt1 | contig 13016 bp, 9 predicted proteins | sample 1674301 | NCBI WGS metagenome assembly OMCT01 (sample SAMEA103958158, study PRJEB25191) | human gut metagenome
ATCTTCCGCTTCGCCTTTCGCTTTCTTGAAGACGATCCCTTGCGTCATCGCTTTATTAATTTCTTTATTCATAACTCAAATCTCGTAGTTCATAATTAAAACTTATAATTCGGATAAAAGTTCACGCATCGTCTTGCCAAACACAGGATGTTTCACCAACGGAGCTACTTCTGCCAACGGTTCCATAACAAACGACCGTTTGTGCATCAGAGGGTGCGGTAGCGTCAGCCGCTCCGTATGCAGGATTTGCTCATCCACCATTAACAGATCGATATCGATGATACGGTCATGATACGCACCGTCACTTTTTTCGATACGTCCCATCTCGATCTCGATCAAACGGGTAGCGTCTAATAATTCCATAGGGGAAAGTTCCGTCGTCATAACGATCACGGCGTTCAAGAAAGTGTTGTCCGATTCAAATCCCCAAGGCTCCGTCTCATACATATCAGAAAGGGCAAGAACATCTCCCACCCTTTCAGCCAACAGCGCCGCCGCTGTCACCAAATTTCCTCGTTTATTACCTACGTTCGTACCTAATCCAAGGTAAGCTGTCGCCATAGAAACCGGATTAAAGGATTAGCATAGCGTCGCCGTAAGCACCGAAACGATATTTCTCTTTCAAAGCGATATCGTAAGCGTCCATGATCAACTCATAACCACCGAAAGAAGCTGTCATCATCAATAATGTAGACAACGGCATGTGGAAATTTGTCACCATGCTGGTAGCCACGCTGAAATCATACGGAGGGAAGATAAACTTATTCGTCCAGCCCTCGAACTCTTTCAGATGACCATCCGTACTTACGGCCGTCTCGATCGCACGCATCACGGAAGTTCCGACCGCACAAACCTTGTGCCCCTCATCCTTTCCCTTGTTCACGATATCCACTACATCGGCATTTACGACCATTTGCTCAGAATCCATTTTATGCTTTGTCAAATCTTCCACGTCGATCTCACGGAAATTACCCAAGCCCGAATGCAATGTCAAGAAAGCGAACTGGCAATCCTTGATCTCCAAACGTTTCATCAACTCACGGCTAAAATGCAATCCCGCAGCAGGAGCCACAACCGCACCTTCTTCCGCGGCGAAAATATTCTGATAACGATCCTCGTCTTCCGGTTCCACCTCACGTTCGATATACTTAGGCAGCGGAGTCTCGCCCAAGGCATACAAAGCCTTCTTAAACTCGTCGTGGTTCCCGTCATATAAGAAACGGAGCGTACGACCACGCGAAGTCGTATTATCAATTACCTCTGCGACCATGGAATCATCCTCGCCAAAGTATAACTTATTACCGATACGGATCTTACGAGCCGGATCCACCAATACGTCCCACAAACGTAAGTCCTCGTTCAGCTCGCGCAACAAGAACACCTCGATACGCGCCCCTGTTTTCTCCTTGTTACCGTACAAGCGAGCGGGGAAAACTTTCGTGTTATTAAAGATAAACACGTCACCTTTTCCATAATAGTCTAGAATATCCTTGAATTCGCGGTGCTCGATCTCACCCGTATCACGATGAACGACCATCAACCTCGACTCATCTCTGTTCTTCGCCGGATGTAAAGCGATTAATTCCGACGGTAAGTTAAATTTGAATTTCGAAAGCTTCATAATGCACTCTATTTATTTTTCTTCTTCTATTTTTACCACATTCTGCTCTAAGAAATCATCGATCTCCTCCGGAGACATACACATATCCAAGGTTACCTCTCCGATGCGAGTCCGTTCCAAGCCAATCAAATGAGCGCCGGAATCCAAGGCCTTCCCGATATCACGAGCCAACGCACGAATATAGGTACCTTTGCTACATACCACCCGTATCTTTATAACAGGCAAATCACACTCCAGCAACTCCAGTTCGTCTATAACCAATGTCTTGGATTTTAGTTCAACCTCCTCTCCTTTCCGAGCTAGCTCATAAGCACGCTTACCTTCCACCTTGCAAGCGGAGAACACCGGGGGAATCTGTTGGATCGTACCCACGAATGTCTTTAAAACCTCCTCCACGAGCTCACGGGTTATATGTTCCGTGGGATACACGGCGTCTATCTCTTTCTCCAAATCGAAAGACGGGGTAGTCTCTCCCAACTTCAACGTAGCGATATACTCCTTCGTCTGGTATTGAAACTCATCGATTCGCTTCGTAGCCCTTCCGGTACAAACGATCATCACACCTGTAGCCAAGGGATCCAGTGTCCCCGCATGTCCAACTTTAATCTTCTTTACCTTCAGTTTCCGACTTAGCTTATAGCGAAATTTGTTAACTAGGTCAAAAGAAGTCCACGTTAGCGGTTTATTAAAATATAAAATCTCTCCAGCTATAAAATCCATTCTTTATTTAAGTAATGTACAAGCAATTGTCACCAATCCCGCAATCGCACAATAGATAGCGAAATAAATCAGTTTCCCCTTTTTCACGATGTTGATCATCCATTTACAGGCCACGCAACCGGAAACAAAAGCGGCCATGAAACCTACCGCTAATGATAACGCAGGAATGTCCCCAGCCACATCTTCACCTTTCACCATCTTCATCACATCCAGCAACGCCTCTCCTAAGATCGGAGGAATTACCATCAAGAAAGAGAACTGGGCCAGTTTCGCCTTATTATTTCCCAATAACAAACCGGTAGCGATCGTTGATCCGGAACGAGACAAACCCGGCATCACGGCGCAAGCCTGAGCCAGACCGATAATAAAAGCGTCTTTCATCGAGATCGACTCTTTCTGGCGTGGTTTGGCATAATACGAAAATGCCAGCAAAGCCGCCGTCAATAGCAGCATACAACCAACGACCAATAAACCCGATCCAAAGATTTGTTCTACCGTATCTTTAAAGAATACCCCAACGATCCCGATCGGAATCATGGAAATCAAGATATTGATCACATACTTCGTCTCTGCGTTCATCTGAAATTTAAATAAACCACGGAATATCCAATCGATTTCCTTCCATAAAACCACTAACGTACTGAATACGGTCGCCACATGCACGACGATCGTAAACGCAAGATTCTCCTCTCCCTCTATACCAAACAAAGCTGAGCCAATCGCTAAATGACCGCTACTGCTCACCGGCAGATATTCGGTCAATCCCTGTACGATACCCAGTATCAAGGCCTCAAACCAACTCATTCTGTTACTTCTTTATCTTTGCTATTCTTCAAGATTCCAAAAATCATCATCACGAAACCGATAACCGTAACCACCGGAGCTACCACGATACGGCGGGCGCTGAATATATCGGGATTGAACGTATTATCCCCGGAACCTCCACCACTCATCAATATGAAACCAAGCACGATGCAGGCAACCGCTACCGCAATCAGTATAAAATTCTCTTTTCCGAAAGCAAAATCTCTTCTAGCCATCTTTCTCAACTCTTTATTATTCGTACATTAAATATAATACAACTTATCGACCCCCATCCGCAAATATTTATTCACGGCAAAAATGGTTGCGATCACGGACAAGACAATACCTAAAGCAAACACTGCCACATAAACCAATAATAATGTTTGCATATCCAATATCTGGATAAAACCTTTCAATTCATTTTGCAAATAATATAACGCTCCGGTTAGCATCAATATTGCGAAAATGCCACTTACTATGTTATATTTCACAAAAGGCCTACGTATAAAGCCGGAAGTAGCCCCCACTAGCTTCATCGTATGAATCAAGAATCGTTTGGAATAAATCAACAGGCGAATCGTATTACTGATCAACACGAACGAGATAATCATCAGTACCGCCGCCAAGGTAAGCAGGATCAAGCCCAACCGCTTCATATTATTATGGACTATCTCCATCATATCCTTTCGGTAAAGCAGCTCCGAGACCGACGTATAGTTTCTAATCTTCTTCTCTATCACTTGGAGGCTATCGGGGTTGGCGTACTCCGAATGCAGTTTCACCTCAATCGAGGCCTGTAAAGGGTTAAAGCCTAAGAAGGTTTCCGGATTCTCGCCCAGTTCTTCTTCCAACTCTTTCGCAGCTTGCTCTTTCGATATATACTCGGTTGATTTTATAAAAGGAAGAGCATCCAAGCTCTTCTGCATTTTCTTTATCTCAGTTTCTTTTTGGTTATCTTTCAGCACGATGGAGAAAGATAAGTTCTCTTTCACATAAACGGAGAGTTTATTACCCAACATCCCTATCAATAGAATGAGTCCTAGCAAGAATAGTACCAAGGAGATACTAATAACAGACGTAAGCCGGGAGTTAAAGAAAGAAACAGAACTAACTTTTTTATTTTCAGCCATCAGACTCTCACTTATTAACGTTAAATAAATTAAGGAGATGCGTACAGAGAACACACCTCCCAATTTTCTTGCAAAAGAACGAATAAAATAAGTAAGCCGAAAGGGTTTTAGAATATTTAACCTCTACAACTCTAACAAAGGCTATTCGTACATATACAATATGTAGATTATTTCTGATTGAATACCAAGTCCAGCCCTTGACTTCTATAGAATCCGAAACGGGTATCACTTGATATAAGCGGTAGATGTTCCGTTATGGCATGCGCAATAATTACGTGGTCTGAGGGATCTTTGTGTCCCTGCGCCTCATTGATCTCCATATGCGCATACGTTTGCATATGTTCTTTTTTCAATGGCAATATTTTCACATGTTTCCGGTTCTTGGATAATAGCTGCGACATCTTTACTTAAGCATTCCACATCCGTAGATAAATAAACGAAAATATTGGTATCTATAAGATATCTCATGCCTTACAATAAGAATTGAGGATCATTTACAATCAAAGATCCTTTAAGCCTCATTGCTGCTTCCCATGTCTTACTTACCTTTCTTTTTCCAGTCTTCGCCACAGTTGTTTTAGTTTTGGCATTTTCTTCCTTTTTCTTTTCTTCATTTTTTTCCATAAGGCTTTCTGTTTTAATTTTCTATGATACAAAGATAACGTTTTATTTAATTATATCAGAACAAAAACAGATAAAGTAAAGCTTATAGGATAAAAAAGAAGACCGCCGGAACTGAGTATTCCTAGCGGCCTTCCCCAACATTAAAGACTCAAGGGTTAGTTTCTTAAAATAAGGTTGTTAGCGAACGTTCACTTTCACTGTTATACGCTTACCATTCTCGTTGATCTCTATCAGATAGATTCCTGTCGATACCGGGATGCGGGTAGTTCCGATAATTGAGTCGCCATACAGGCTAACTCCAGTCACCGCTATGATACGGATCGAGATTGGACGGGCCGGATGAACGGTTATCGCACCTCGCTCGCAATAGATTTGATGATCGTTGATGATTTGCTCGATACCTACCGTGCCGGAGACAGTTACCACACAAGACGCCGTCTTGTTTCCATCATCGGTAGCCACAGTAATCTTGCAGGTACCGATCTTCAGCGCGGTAACGACACCATCCGCGTCAACAGTAGCCACCGTCTCGTCGCTGCTGCTCCAAGAGACGGTTTTCATCGTGGCGTTATTAGGGGTAACTTTCGCTTGCAAGGCAAAAGATTCACCTACGGCCAATGCCTTGGACGTGATATTCAAGGAAACTCCCGTAACAGCCACATCTGTTCCCGGAGGTGTAGAAACCGGCTTGAACTCTGCCATAATAGCCAAGGACTTATCGACTTCAATCTCTACAGGCGAAGTCGTATACTTCTCTTCGCCTATTTGAATAACGGCCAATTCATAATCCGGATTGGCTTCCGCCTCAATGGTTAGCTTAGTCGCTTTCGCCACAGCGGTTCCACTCGTTATCTCGGTCTTCTCACCCTCACCCTTCAACATATAGACTTTCAAAGAACCATTTTCCGGTTGAGCGAACGTGACAACTAACGCATCCGAACTTTTCACCGTAACCTCCGCTTCCGTAGTCGCATCCTCATAATTCGGATCATACGACGTGAAGATCACTTCCTTTTTCTGGCTATTGCCGGGTTTCAATATAGCTGACGCGTCAGCCCATTCAAATTTACCGGATATGGTAGTCCCATCGGCACCTTTCGCAACACCACCGGATAATAGGGATTCCGACAAGGACTGACCTTCCGTGATCGTAGATGCGGTAGGAGCCACTACCTTTACGACCTTCGCTTTCTTTATCACTAATTTCTTGGTTGCCTCGAAAGATCGCCAGTTCTCATCCCCGGTACGTGTTACAGTCACAAGATAAGTACCTGCGTTCAATGGAGTAGCAACCGATCCATCCGTATTTGAATATTTAATATTTACATCTGTCGGATAACTACCGCTCAAAATGTCTTTCAATTCCACAAGCCTTACGGAACCATTATAAACAAACTCCAAATCTGAAGGATTCGCCGTTATTTTAGGTTTATCCACAAAATTCGGGGTGTATGTCGCATCAGCCGCCAAAGTAACCGTTATCTCTGGGTTCTTTCTATCGGCGCTTGAGACATTATCACTCCAAGAATCAAAACGCTGATTCTCGCTAGGAGCTACCGCTCGCAACTTTAAAACCGTATTCTCCGGAACTTCCGAATAATCGCTAATAACCAAGCCTCCATTCGTAACCTCCGTATTTGAGGTACTTAAAGAAAACGTTTTTACTTCACCAACCGGCATTGAATAATCTACCGATTCATAATTACTCTTGTCAAGTGGGGTAAAGCGCAGAATATTTACCTGATCCTTTGTCGGGATTCCGGTCACGTTCGCACGAAGCGCCGATTTTTGTGTAGAAGGATTCCATTCCACATCCTCGAAGTCTTGAGTAAGTTTAGCATCAACCTTTTCATAATTATCCCCTCCTATAGTCGGTACTTCCAGCAATGCCATACCAGCCTTCTTGATAATCAGCTCAGCAGTTACATCCACGGCTTTAAATAAATCATCCTCGCCACGGGTAATCCGAACTTTATAAGTTCCGGCCGATTTAGGATTCTCTGTCATTTCTACCCCACTCCGGGAATATGCGACCTTAAAGTCCAAACCGGAATAGCCCGTAATCTTAACCTCGAAATTCCGGTATTGCTTATTATAGACTACCGTTTGCGTCGTCTTATCAATCAGCGAGGCCAAATCTTTCTTCTCCACATAATTAGCGGTAACAACCATAGGGCCGGAAACGGTGAATACATCTCCATCCTTGATCTCGGAAGAGTTCACCATCATATTCATAAAACGATATCCCGTTTCCGTCTCAACAGAAGCGGTCAATTGAGTCATATAAGGAACCTTAGAACCGGAAGCCACCTCTTTACCGGCCTTATCTTTCAATACGACTTTACCCGCATTAGGGATATTCAACGCCGAGGTTATTTGATATTTCACCAATTGGAAACTTGCGCTCACCGTAACATCTCCGGTCCCAACCATAAATGAGCCATCAGCCTCATTATAATTCGCGCCTTCCACTTTCACGGATGCCAGCTCATAGCCATAATCCGCATTTCCTATCACCTTCACTTTCACACCTTCAGAGATAGCCTCACCGGGAGTAACAGGCGCCTTCGTATCCACCTCGATCAGATTAACGCTACCATTCTTCAACTCCCCAACCTTGACCAAATGTTTATCCGGTTCTTTTTGCAGGAAATCGGCCGATATATCAGCGGCTTGTGTCAAAGTATAAGAACCGTTATTCACCAAAGCCCCGTTCACCTTCACGGACTGAACCATATAGCCCGCATCCGGAGTCGCCGTGATAGTCAATAAGGTCCCCTGTAAAAATTCAGCATCATTCTTTACCTCCACGCCATTCGCGAAGACCTTCAAGGAACCATTCATCGGATCCGTAAACGTCACGCCATAAAGAACCGGATCGAAACGGGCTACGATATCCAAGTTCGCATTCGCTTGCAACTCCCGTGTAGCCGAAGTATTCCCATCACTCCAACCGGCAAACCGGTAATTCTTATCCGCGACGGCTGTCGCTTTCAAAACCGAGCCTCTCGCGTATTTATCATTTGCGGTACGCCCCTCCAAGATGACAGTACCGAAATTACTGGCGGTAACATTCATAGAATAAACAGGAATTACGTTCAAGGTTATAAACGTATCTTTAGCCGCATAGTGAACAGGATCATTCGGTTCGAATATCAAGTCGTACTTTTTCTTATCCGGAGAAGCGATCTCGTTCGGAGCTTTCCAGATAAATGATCCGGAAGAAGTACCATCGATCAAGGTACACGCCGATAAAGCCTGTCCTTCCTCAATACGACCCGGAGTAGGTAACACCAAACTCTCCACCTCTTTCTTACTCTCCACCACTAACGTAACCGTATCAGAGAGGCTACGGTATGTCAAGTCCTCCGCACGGCTCAAACGGGCCTTATAAGAACCCACGGCCAGCGTGGAAGGCAATGTCGTAACCCAAGCCGTACCGCTCAATTGATATTCGATCTTGATATCCTCTACAGCGCTTGTTACCGTGACTGGCTTGATGGAGCCGACCGTCTGGACAAGGTTGTTAGCCACGAACCTCACCGTATCCTTGGAGACGAACGCAAAGGTATAGCTATCGCCACTCGTCAGACTAGGAGTCGTGTACGTGTAAGAGGTATTTCCATTGGCATACGTTCCCTTGATCTTCGAGATATCCACGTCCGAAGAGCCTTGCTTAATAGCCCCTAGCCTATAGTTGGCATTCGATACGATCGAGAAAATGACGGGCTTACCGTAAGCGATCTCACCACCGCTCATGATGTCCTTGTTGTCCATCTTGGCAGTAACCGTACCCTGTCCACCATCGACAGCGTAAGCCAAGGTATTGGCATTACGGATCGTAAACGTTTTAGAGGAATCCTCTAACGCGGCATACTCCATGGTCTCCGGACTAAATAAGACGATCTTATAAGCTCCGACTATCTGCGGTAACGTGGAAGTCTCCGAACCATCGGCCGCACGATATCGAACCGCTTGTCCCGCTATTTCCGGCGTAAACTTAATAACCGGCAAATTCTTCCCGGCCACGATCTCGTCTTTTGTCGCCGAAGAACCTGTTACACTCACGGAAATCGTTTTCTTCGCGGCGAAACCTACTGACAAGGTCGTAGAGGCGGTTAACGAGGCGGTCGTATAGGTATAAGAGATGGTGTTATCCTTATTAAGCGCGCCTTTTGGCAAGGCTGATACCGCGGTTCCATTCACAACAATCTTATTCAATAGAAATCCGGGGTTAGCGATAATTGTAAATATGGCAGGTTGCCCGTTAATGATCTCGCTACCGCTTGCCATGTCCGTAGAGCCCATCTTGGCGGTAACCGTACCTTGTCCGGCCGTTTCCACGTTATAATTTAATACATTCGCTTTAGATACCGTGAACTTCATGTTCTCATCCTTCAAGGCGGCATATTCCGCAGTCTCGGGACTGGTCGCGACGATCGTGTAAACACCATCCGCCGCAGGAAGTTTATCGGATAAAGCTCCGGAAGCGTTCTTATATTGAACCTTCTGCCCCGCTATCGTATTGGGGGTAAATGTGATAACCGGAAGATTCTTACCAGCCAAAACCTCATCCTTCGTGGCAGATAATGGATTGGCTGTTACAGATACGGTTTTCTTCGCGGCAAATCGCACGTCAATAACCGTAGAAGCGGTCAACGCCGATGTCGTATAATCCGCGTAGGAAGTCTCATTCGTAGATGAATTAAAAGTTCCTTTCGGCAAAGTCACCTCCTTATTATCTACGGTAAGTCCGCTCAACACATAACCGGGCTTGGAGGTAATCTTCAATACGGCTGGCTTATTGTAAGCGATCTCACCACCATTAGCGATAGTGGAGCCATCCATAGAAGCGGTTACAGATCCTTGCGCCTCCTTAAACGAGTAGGAAAGCGTATGGGGCAGTTGTACCTTGAATAGAATCTCCTTGTTTATGGCGGCTTGCGTATCAGTCTCCGACTTGGTTACGACAACATAATAAAGTCCAGCCTTTTCGGGTAGCTCATCCGTCAAAGCAGCAGAGCCATCCTCCCTGTATTGTACTTTATACCCCGTAATAACCGGGTCAAAAGTAACCTTGGGCAAATTCACCTTCGCTCTTATCTCATCCAAGGTGGCATACTCAGGAAAGATCGTGACCGTCACCTGCTCTTTCGCCTTGAACACCGCCTTGATTTCCGTACTACCGGTTAAAGCGGTGGAAGTATAGGAATAAGTGGTCGTATTATCATTTTGAAAAGTACCGCTCGGCAACGTGCCAATAGTAGCCGTATTCATCGTTATATCCGACAGGACATATCCGGGCTTCGCCGTGATCGTGAAAACGGGTTTACTATTATATGCCACCTTGGAACCTGTGGCTACCGTACTGGTTATGGTTCCTTGATCCGTATTCGCCGAGCTATAATTCAATGTCACCTTGAACGTCGGAAGATCCGGGGCGGAACGTAAATCTGAATCTTGCGCATGTACCTGTGCCATCGCGATGACAGCAAGGAATATCGCTAATATACTCTTTTTCATGTTTATCTTTGTTTTAATCGTTATTTAACCCTTACTAATTGACCGTTCACGGCATAGATGCCCGAAGGAACCATGATCCGCTGTCCGTCCGTAACCTCGCCACGATAAGCGACCTTGCCATTCATTCCGATGATCACCACGTCCATAGGCTCCGGCGTGTGGATCACGATAGCGCCACGATCGGTAGTCACGTAATAACCATCTACCGGCTCGATCGTCTGGTTACCCGTAACCACGCCATCGCCGATACGTAAAGAGCGAAGCGTACTCAATGTCTTGGCGTCTGTCAAGACAAAGCTTTGGAAAGGCTTGATCTCCGGATTTGCCTCTTGCTCGAAAGAGGTTCCATCCGTTGTCAATATATAAGCAGATTGTTTCAAGGTAATCGTAAATGTATTCGGATTCGAGCACATCAAGAAAGTACCTGTTTCAGTTGGAGCGGCAGGTTCTTCCAAAGTCTTGAATTCAAAAGCTCCTTCAGAAGAGATCGTATAGGTATCGCCATTAGCCGCCCATAATCCGGCTGCGCCAAAGTTGTCGGTCTTCACCTCAAATATAGGAGTCTTATTATTCTTCAGATCCGCAAACCAAATACCATTATCAGCTTCTTGAGCGCTTGGTGCTGATACGGATGCACCTTTCGAGTCTTTTACTTCCAGAGACGTAAACGGTACACCTAGCGCTTTCCAGTTATTACCGGATAATTTTGGAGCGAAACGAAGTACCTTAGCGGTTACCTTTTGGTTGACATCCGTAAGCGCAGATCGCAATTGGGCACCTTCTTCCATTGTAACGGTATCTAAAACCATTGGAGTAGAGAGGGTCAGAGTCGCTCCATCCAATACATTCACCTTCCTTTCCGAATAAGGAGTGGCCCACGTAGTATCATTTTTTATTTCAATAGCTACCGCATAATCTTTTATAGAAAAAGACTCCTCACCTTGGTTTAGCCAATAAACCCTTTTATAAGGATTGGCGATAGCATACGTTTTAGCCGCACTTTCCTTTGCCACCAAACAACCGTCCTTACAATCAAAAATCACACTATCCGGAATAACATAAGGTTCCCAAATGGCAGGCGTTGTACCTTGATCAGAGGGAACAGTAGGGGCTTTAAAGAAGGTATATTCCGCCGCATTTAAAGCATCAAGCGTTTCTGCTATAGTCGTATCAGGAATCATTATTATATCTCCCGCATAGGCAATGCCTTCATGGTAATATGTATCCTCACTCAATTCTCCAAAATCGATCGATGTTACGACAGAGACCGCTGCATTCCTAAATGAACCATCAGGTTTATTAATAATCACACAAGGCTTCCCGTTTTGGTCTTGAAATTGCACATCAGTGCCTTCCACCATGATTACATTATTATATTCATCAGGATTCATACCATAACCCACTATAGTTGGATTCTTTATGTTATCAGTAGTTGAGACAATTGTTTTTCCTTTCAATATAATCTTATTATCACAAGGAGTAGGAGTAAAACTACCATTTATTTTAATCGGAGTCATTGCCATTGTCTCTTGTTCATCAAACTTATTCCCGATATAAGAATCTTCAATCACAATCTCGTTATTGGAAGCTCCCACTGTAGAATTATTTGTTGATATCGCTATAGCCGCAAAACTATCGGAAACACCCTTATTTTTTGTCTTACCAGTTAAGGTACTCCCTCCCGAAACATGAACGTTCATATCTGAGGTCTCATACAAATAGAGAGCACCATATCCTACGATGTTCGATTTATTCTTTATTGTCAATTTTTGATCGCCGGCGTTATTAGCATAAATACAATAATGGTTATTTAGCAAGATTGTCGTACTATCTACCGTCACTGGCGTTTTTTTATGGTGAATATATACACCAAATTGATTCGAACCGTTCACCTGTCCCTCAATCTTTGTATTAACAAGAGAGACATCCGTCAGTTCTCCATCAATAACAACTCCAGATTGTGCGTTAGCCGCCAAATTTATTGTAGTATTTTCAACACGTACAGTCCCCTTTGCCGTTGCTCCCAGAAGAATCGCATTTTGTAATGCTTCCGCTGGATTTGAGTTCTTACGATCACCATAGCCTTGTGTATTATTATTCATAATACAATTATCTATCAACAAATCCGCATTACCGGTTACCTCTATAATTGGAGTACATTTTCCAGAGGTAACTTTCGTTGGCGTATAATCGATACTCAATCCTTTTATTTTAACATCGGTAGCAGTATTATTGGCAGAGCCATTAACCAAGATCGCACCTTTTATAATAGTCTTGTCCTGCCCAGCTCCTTGAATTGTGATAGATTTATCTAATGGTAGAGTCATTGGTAAAGTATATTCTCCTTCCGGGAAAACGATACGATTTTGATCTGTCAAATCTACCTCAGAAAGTAGACCAGACATATCGCAAGCCGCATTACGTAATGAACCATCTTGGTTGAATACAGTAATCGCTGATTTCTCATCCGCGATCTGGTACTTAACCGTATTGTCGCAATTAAAAGTATTCGTTTTATAGTCCTGTATCAAAACCCCTACATTATTTTTATTCACTTTCAGTACAGAGCCCTCACCAATATTAAATGTATTACC
>OMCT01001627.1_pt1 | contig 13008 bp, 7 predicted proteins | sample 1674301 | NCBI WGS metagenome assembly OMCT01 (sample SAMEA103958158, study PRJEB25191) | human gut metagenome
TATACTTCAAATATCAGATCTCCGTAAGAAGGCATCGGCCATGCTTCTTTATCAACAATCATTTCCAGTTTATCAACCGGTGCACGGAGTGCTTCCATAGCAGGTACTACATCGGAGTGATAGAATCTTGCCTGATCTTCTCCCTCTTCCATAGCTGCTGCCTGATCTGTTACAACCTTCAGTGCTTCCAACGCTTTCTTAGACTCTGCTAATAATCCGGATACTTCTGTCAGAAGTTCTGCCTGAACAGATGCATCTGCGCCGGCTTCTTTTACTACAACTACTGTATCTGCAAGTTCTTTCGTATATTTAATAATTGCAGGAATAATCTGTTTGCTTGCCATATCGATCATAGTACGTGCTTCAATATTGATTGCCTTTGCATAGCTTTCAAATTTGATCTCTGCACGGGATTCCAGCTCAGCTTTTGTAAATACTTTGAATTTTTCAAACATATTGATAGCCTTGTCTGTAGTCAGGGCAGGTATTGCTTCTACCATAGATCTGATATTTGGAAGTCCACGTCTTTCAGCTTCCTCTACCCATGCATCTGAGTATCCATTACCGTCGAATACCACTCTCTGATGCTCTGTCGCATATTTCTTGATCAGGTCATGAACTGCTTCATCAAAGTTATCTGCTTTTTCAAGGACATCACAAGCCTCTGAGAATGCTTCTGCAACGATTGTATTCAGTACTACGTTTGGTCCTGCGATTGAATCACGGGAACCTACCATACGGAATTCGAATTTATTGCCTGTAAATGCAAATGGTGATGTTCTGTTACGGTCTGTTGCATCTTTTGCAAGATCCGGAAGTGTGTCAACTCCTGTCTGAAGTTTTCCACCTTTCAGACTGTGTGTAGCTTCTCCTGTACTGATCAGCTGTTCCAGCACATCTTCTAACTGTTCTCCAAGGAATACAGAAATGATTGCCGGTGGTGCCTCATTGGCTCCAAGTCTGTGATCATTTCCCGGGTCTGCAGCAGATTCACGAAGAAGATCTGCATGTGTATCTACAGCTTTCAGGATACATGTAAGTACCAGTAAGAACTGAATATTTTCATGAGGAGTTTTTCCTGGCTCTAACAGATTCTTTCCGTCGTCTGTTGTAAGAGACCAGTTATCATGTTTACCAGAACCATTGACTCCTGCAAATGGTTTCTCATGAAGTAAGCACTTCATACCATGCTGGCATGCAACTCTCTTCAGAGTCTGCATTACGATATGGTTATGATCCAGTGCTACGTTACACTCTGCATAGATTGGTGCAAGTTCATGCTGAGCAGGTGCAACTTCGTTGTGCTGTGTCTTAGATGTTACACCAACTTTCCAGAGTTCTTCGTTAACATCTTTCATGAATCCTGCGATTCTCTGGCGGATGGTTCCGAAGTAGTGGTCATCTAATTCCTGTCCTTTTGGAGGCATTGCTCCGAACAGTGTACGTCCTGTATAGATCAAGTCTTTTCTCTGTAAGAATTTATCTGCATCTACAAGAAAATATTCCTGCTCTGGTCCTACAGAAGGAGTTACTTTCTTAGATGTTGTATTTCCAAACAATCTTAACAGTCTCAGCGACTGCTCATTGATTGCCTGCATAGAACGAAGAAGTGGAGTTTTCTGATCAAGTGCCTCTCCTTTGTATGAACAGAATGCTGTCGGGATACAAAGTGTTGCGCCTGCTGCATCATGTCTTACGAATGCTGGTGATGTACAATCCCATGCTGTATATCCTCTTGCTTCGAATGTTGCACGAAGTCCGCCTGATGGGAATGAAGATGCATCCGGCTCACCTTTGATCAGTTCTTTACCGGAAAAGCTCATTAGTACCTTGCCATTCTCCATCGGTGCTGTAATGAATGAATCATGTTTCTCTGCTGTTACTCCGGTCAGCGGCTGGAACCAGTGAGTATAATGTGTTGCACCTTTTTCGATTGCCCATTCTTTCATCTCATGCGCAACAACATCTGCTGTTTCAAGGTCTAACTCGCGACCTTCCTGAATTACTTCCTTTAACTTCTTGTAAACCTTCTTTGGCAGACGCTCCTGCATCACTGCATCATTGAATACGTTCTCGCCAAAAATCTCTGCTACATTTAAGTATCCTGTTTCGCTCATGTTCTACATCCTTTCTTCTTCACCGGTCTAATCCCCTGAGACTATTCCCTGCTTTTTTGAACAAATGTAAGAGATCTTAAATTCTCATTTCTTATTGTACCTTGAAAGTGGATGAATGTCAGTAAGAAATTTCTCCTATATGGCTTTTATGAGAAATTGTGTGACAACTTCTTATAAAAAAAGGGCATTCCAAGCTACTTGGAACGCCCTTGTTCATCTCTCACATTTGTTTTGTTGAACTTAAGATAATACTTTTCTCTCCAAAATGCAAGAGAAAATTTCACTTTTTTATCATTTTGCTATATTGAACAATAAATTCATGTAAAGTCTGAAATCTTTGTTAAATATAACATTATGGAAAGTGGTCTTCCGTCTGTGCGACAATATTATTCAGCTTTGCCAACAGAACCGAACAGTTCCATCTTTTCCTTAACAGTAGCTTTGATTGCATCTGCACCAGGAGCAAGAAGCTTACGAGGATCAAATCCCTTGCCCTCTAAGTCCTTACCAGCCTCAATGTATTTACGTGTAGCATCTGCGAAAGATAACTGGCACTCTGTATTAACATTGATCTTAGATACACCAAGAGAGATTGCTTTCTTGATCATATCAGCTGGGATACCTGTACCCCCGTGAAGAACTAATGGCATAACACCAGTCTTAGCCTGGATTGCATCGAGAGTCTCGAAGCTTAATCCCTTCCAATTTGCAGGATATTTTCCATGAATGTTACCGATACCGGCAGCAAGCATATCAACACCAAGATCAGCGATTGTCTTGCACTCGTCCGGATCTGCGCACTCACCCATACCAACAACACCGTCTTCTTCTCCACCGATGGAACCAACTTCACACTCGATAGAAAGTCCTAAGTTGTGTGCTACATTTACTAATTCTGTAGACTTTGCAAGGTTCTCCTCAAATGGATAATGAGATCCGTCGAACATGATGGATGTGAATCCTGCTTTAATACACTTGTAGCATCCTTCGTATGTTCCATGATCTAAGTGAAGTGCTACAGGAACTGTGATTCCAAGTTCCTCATCCATAGCCTTAACCATAGCTGCTACGGTCTTGAAACCTGTCATGTACTTACCAGCACCCTCAGATACACCAAGGATTACAGGACTCTTTAATTCCTGTGCGGTAAGAAGAATGGACTTTGTCCACTCCAGGTTATTGATATTGAACTGACCAACTGCATAGTGGCCTGCTTTTGCTTTTTTGAGCATTTCTGTTGCAGATACTAACATTTGTATTTCCTCCTAATCATAAGTTACCTAGATTATAGTACACTTTTCCCCAAAAATAAAGTTAATTTTTTAACAAAATATTTCAACTCTCTGCTTCAAATTTCGGATGACTACTTCCCGGTGTGCTCCGCCGAATTCACCGTCGAGTGTCCACGGTACTTCTTCCTTCGCCGTAATGTGTACAGCATCGGTTTTAAACGAATAAATCAGATCCGAATCATCAATCATATTTGTCAGGCAGGCAAGGATTTCATTCAGCTCAATCGGATTCTTCGGATTGCGGATCAAAGTCACTTCAAACAGACCGTCATCAAGTTTTACATCATTTCCGGTCATTCCCTTAAAGCCCCCGACAGAAACGGAATTGGTAACCATTCCGTATATAAATTCATCCTGAAACACTTTTCCGTCATATTCCACCTGCATACGGAACGATGGAATGTCCCGAAGCTGTTTGACCCCCTCCATAATATATGCCACGTGCCCGAAAATATTTTTCAGCTGCTGGGATGTCTTATAGGAAACCTCTGTAAACAGACCAAACGCTGCTATATAGACAAAGGTATCCGAATTGAAATCTCCGATATCACATGGAAATCTGTTTTGTCCAACCGCACGTTCCGCTGCCTTTAGCATCTCCTTCGGGATTCCGAGAGAATTGGCAAAGTCGTTTGTACTTCCGGCCGGAATATATCCAATCGGAATATGCAGCTTCGCCTGCATCAGCCCGGTCATCACTTCATCAAGTGTTCCGTCACCCCCACTGCAGACAATACGGTCATATCCCGCACCCTCTTCCACCACCTTGCGCGTCGCATCTGCCTGTGCCTGTGTGGTATAAATTGTCACGTCAAATCCTGCCTTCACCATCATGTCCACAATATCTACAAGATGATTTTTAATCTGTCCTTTTCCTGCATGCGGATTAAAAATAAATAATAGCTTCTGGCTCATACGTAGTTCCCCTTTATATAAGATTTTCTGCAATTGCGGCAAGTTTCCGTAATCTGTGATTCACACCAGATTTTCCGACCGGTGGATCAAGATAAGTTCCCAGTTCCTTTAAAGTTGCCTCGGGATAATCCAGACGTGCCTGTGCAATCTCCGCCAGCGGTTCTGGAATGTTGTCAAACCCTATGGTATCCCGGATCCTCTTGATATCTTCCATTTGTTTCACTGCTGCATTCACCGTTTTGTTGATATTTGCAGTCTCACAGTTTACCTTGCGGTTCACAGAATTGCGCATCTCCTTTAAAATTCTTACATTTTCCAGATTCATCAAAGATACATAAGCTTCCATGACATTCAGCAGATCCACAATCTGTGAACCTTCTTTCAGGTAAACCACCATACGCTCTTTGCGTTCTACAATCTTAGGCTCCGTCTCAAAAAATTCCATCAGTTCTTTCAGCTGCTGTGCCTGTTCAAGCGTATGGCAGACAATTTCAAAATGATAGGATTTATTCGGATCACTGATCGATCCCGCTGCCATAAATGCTCCACGGATAAATGCTCTCTTACAGCATGTCTGCTGCACCAGCATCCCATCCGCTCTCCGGTGATTTATTTTCCGGGACCGGTACGGTTCCTGATCCCAGTGCAGCGTCTGCATGATCTGTAAAATCTCCTGTTTCTCTCCAAATATTTTTTGCAACAGCAGACCGTATTTTGTCTGCAGCAAAGAATTTTCGTTGGAAACTACAAGCTTTCCCTCTTCATCCAGCATGCCTTCCAGTTCCAGTATTCCTGCCAGTTCTGCGATCTGGCAATGTCTGCTCCGTCCGAACTGTTTTGCCAGTTCCTCTTTTACTTCACTCGAAAACGACATCCTATTTTCCTCTCAGCGCATCTTTCCCGATATCGCGATGTTCAATTTTCAATCCGTATTCCCGGTTTTTTTTCTGACTCAGACGCTTGTACAATTCATTGGCAAGTGTGACGGAACGATGTTTTCCTCCGGTACATCCAATGGAAATTACCAGCTGATTCTTGCCCTCGGAAATATAGTGTGGAATCAGAAATGTCACCATATCTTCCAGCTTGTTTAAAAAGATCTTTGCCTCATCATATTTCATGACATACTGCTGGATTTCCACATCATTTCCTGTCTTCGGACGAAGTTCTTCCACATAATACGGATTTGGCAGAAACCGCACATCCATGACGATATCAGAATCTGCCGGAATTCCATACTTGAATCCAAAAGAAAGGATCGTAACATACATGCTGTTAAATTCTTCATCCTGCACAAAGATCTTTTCCAGTTCTGTTTTTAATTCTCTCGTAAGCAGACGGCTGGTGTCGATAATATAATCCGCTTCTTTTTTCAGAAATTCCATTTTCTGACGTTCCCGCATGATTCCCTTATCCACACGCTCTCCCTGTGCCAGCGGATGGCTTCTTCGGGTCTCTTTATAGCGTTTTACAAGAACCGTATCCTCTGCATCCAGAAACAGCACTTCATACTGGACATCCTTACTTTTTAAAATTTCCAGCATATCCTGCACTTTATCCAGATTTTCACCGCTCCGCGCATCAATTCCGATCGCCACATTTTTCATCTGCGTATCAAAATTTGTTGCAAAATCCACAAGTTTATCCAGAAGCGGAATCACGATCTGCGACTGAATCTGACAGGACATTGCCTCCGCTTTTGCCAGTTTATGATTCAAAATCATATCCAGTTCCAGATTCCCCGTATTCACATACTTATGCTCCGTCTGCAAATGCTCACTCATTTTATTTACATATTCCTGTGCCTTATCATACCTTCCTTCATTAAGATATGTCTGCAGAAGATACATATGGTTTTTCATGTCATGCCGCAAAGAATCCAGCTTTTTTTGATCCTGCTGCATGATATGCATCTGCTCCTGATAGACCATCATATGTTCCTTTAAAAGCCGTTGCTGCATTTTATCCTGATAAGCTTCTCCCAAACGGTCATACAAATAGAACATTCCAAGATCTACAACGATCATAATAGCCAGTGATAATACTGTTTTTGGCGAATTTTCGCCGGATACACTCTCAAGAGCATATATCCAGACAATATTTCCGGCTAATACAAGAATCATAAAGTAATAGTTCTGTGTTTCCATAACCCTTCGCCGACATATCACCTGTCTTATTCCCATTGCTATGAGCAGATTGACCATTGCCCCCGTGATGGTTCCCATTGCCCGCCCTTCGGAAAACAAAGAAAAATCTCCCAGATAATAATACATGATAAATTCTATGGTAAGCCCCAGCAATACTGTAAAACAACCTGCCATTATTTTCTGCAGTATACTTCCTTCATACAATATACCTTCTGCCGCCCAGAGAAGCAGTACCATACTCACCGTAGTCCCCATGGCATTTCGAAAACCAAATGCAACAACTGTATTAATAAGCCATACGAGCACATAAACAATATTTGCCATCCGTGGCAGTTTTCTTTTCTTTTCCAGAAAAACATCCGTCACTTTAAAACTTACATACACACTTAATATGTTACATACCGCTTCAAATATTCTTTCTATGTTATTCACCCGCCACACCTCATCTTTTCCATAATTGCATGATCAAGGTTATTTTTCATAGACCGACTGACCGGAATGTCATCCCCATTGATCATGTGTACGCTGTCTTTCTGAAAAGATTCTGCATACCGCAGATTAATGACATAAGATTTATGTACCACGCAGAATAAATGCGGATTCAACGCAGGAATAACCTCCGAAAGTTTTCCATAAACACATAATGTATCATTTGCTGTTACCACTTGAATTTTTCTGGCAAGGCTCTGCAAATAAAAAACAGAATGTTCTTCTATCCGTATCGCATTTCTTCCTTTCCCAATTTCTATAATATGTGGCTGAAACTGATACAGCCTTTCATATTCATCTAATATATAATCTACTCGTTCCTGTTGTATGGGTTTCACGAGGAAATTCATTGGACGCAGATCAAAAAGCTGCATGGCATACATTTCTTTTGCCGATACAAAAACAATCTGCATGGATTCATATTGGATCTGGGATCGAATCCAGTTTCCAACGATAATCCCCGAGCTGTCCCCTAATTCAATATCCAAAAATAACAAATCATACCTTTCGCTTTGCTGCAGTTTTTGAATAAATTCTGCTCCACTTGTATAACCGTCAACATCCACTTTTATTCTTTTCATTTCTGCAAACCGAAAAATACTTTGTTCCAATTTATAAATAAATTGTATATCATCATCACATATTGCTACTTTTATCATTGTATATCCTGTAATTTATTTTCCTCTCTATTTCAGGATTTCCTGCAGCCGCGCATCTGTATGCAGGAGTTCCTTCGCGCGATCCCTATATTGCTGCTCATGCAGATACGTATAGCGGAACGGTTTGATCGATGGTGCCAGATCAACTGCTTTCTCAAAATCCTCCCGCCGAAGATCCAGTGCTTTTACATAATCCCAGAACCCCGTCTGCATAAAAATTGTGTCTACCCTCCGGTAACGATGATCCTGCACAACACTCATCAGATAGGTTGCAATGCCGACCTGAATACCATGAAGCTGCGGATGCTCAAGCATCTTGTCCAGCGCATGGGAAATCAGATGTTCGCTGCCGCTCGTTGGCGCACTGCTGCCCGCAATCTCATTTGCAATTCCGCTCATCGCAAGAGAATCCAGAAGTTCCTTTAAAAACAGATCATCCTGTATCGAAGTAAACGGTGTGCGCACAAAACTGTTGACTGCTTTCTTTGCAATCATAACAGCAAAATCGTTGACTTTTCCGTACCCATGTTCTTCCTCAAAAATCCAGTCATACAGTGCCGTAATTTTTGATACCATATCGCCGATTCCGGAATATAAAAATTTCTCCGGTGCACTGCGGATAATCTTTGTATCCACCACAATCCCATATGCAAGTTTTGCCGGAACGGACTTGCGCCGTCCTTCCACCAGAAGGGAAGCACTGGCACTTGAAAAGCCATCGCTCGATGCCGATGTCGGGATGCTGATAAACGGCAGATTTCGCAGAAATCCACAATATTTCGCACCATCAATCACTTTTCCGCCACCGATGCCGATGACTGCCTGCGTCTTCGCCGGCATGGAAAATGCAAGGCTAGTCAGATCTTCCAACCGCACGGTATCAAGTTCCTGATATTCTAAAATATCAATGTCCTCCTGCTGCAATGCTTCCATAACGGTAGAACCAAACATTTCTACAAGACCGTTTCCAAACAATACAACTACTTTCTGTAACTGTAACTCTTTTAAGTAAATCCCCAGATTGTCCAATGCACCCGCACCGATCTTTAAAAGTGCCGGAATGGAAATGTGTTTTCCTGCCATAATAAATGTTCTCCTTCTCATTCTCTTTTCTATTGATTTTAGTATAAACAAAGGTTCCTGAAATTACAATCAATTCCCCCGAAAAAACGCACACGCTTCTCTTTACAATTATGGGTAAGAAAAAAGACGATTTCCTGCGAAACCGTCTTTTTCTTATTAAAATTTTGACGAGACTCCTGTAAATTTACTTTGTAACTTTGATCGTCATCTTTACAGTCTTTGTCTTTCCGTTCTTTAAAGTGACTTTTACTTTCACCACTGCTTTGCCAGCTTTCTTTGCGACAATTGTACCATTTTTATTCACTGTTACAACCGACTTTTTGGAAGATGTATAAGTGATCTTCTTTACATTTTCCATGTTCAGGTTCTTGTCAAAAGTAACTTTTGCCTTCTTTCCGTTTGCAACCGTTTTCTTGATATCCTTTAATGCAACACTCTTTAAGATTTTACTGCTCAGAGCCTTTGCATCCTTCTCATTCAGCAGTACATAATCACCGGCATCTTTGGTATCCACTGTCACCGTTCCGTCTTTGGAAACCTTATAAGTCCTGCTGCTGATCAGGACTTTTTCTCCTGTCTTTTTATCAACTTTTACAAGTGTCAGCTTTTTACCTGCCTGCAGATCCTTCGCATTGACAGATACGCTGTTCATCACTTTGCCGGAAGCGTTCTTTGTTGTCTGGGTAATCGTGATGTCGCTGGTTCCTGCCTCTTTGACTAATTTTGCAACCACATCTGCTGAAATTGTAGTCTTCTTTGTCTCGGAAGCGTTCTTTACTGTTTTTTCCAGCTTTGCCCGGGCACCTGTCACTTCTCCCTTATCGTTCTTTTCAACGGTAAGTGTCGCATTTGTATCTTTTGCAATATTCTCAAATGTTTTGTCCGTTTTCCGGGTTTCCGATGGTTTTGTATCCGGTGTTGTTGTGCTGCCGGAATTTCCACCAGAGGTACTGCTGCCGGAGGAAGAATTTCCGCCATTATTTCCACTCTGGCTGGTCTGTTTTACTGCAATCAGACCATCGGCATCTGCTTTCGCAGCTTCCGCGTCACTGATCGTTGTTCCTTTGAATGCATCAAAGTAAAGTACCGATTCCACATCTACCGCGGAACCTGCCGGGTTGGAATTACACCAGAGTCCGAATGCCTGCACATCTTTTAAAGCATCCCCACTAAGTTTTCCACCCATCTTCCCTTTAAAAGCTGAGAATGGAACGGTTACTTCATAGGCATCTTCTGTCTTCGCAAGATTGGTCAGATATACTTCATACTCTTCTCCTCCTGCCTTGATCTGTACAACAACCTTCTGCCCTTTTCCATCAAGTTTTGTCCAGAATTTCAATGCATTATAGGCTGAAAAATCTGTATTGCCCAGACTTGCATTTACCAGACCCGTCCAGACTTCCGAACCGGTTGTTTTTAATTTGTAATTAAATGCAGCACCATATGTACCGTCTGCCTTATGCTCCTGATCCAGCGTAAAGGACGAACTGCATCCAGCGGCAGAATTTCCACCATAAGCTGCATCCAGAAGTCCATTACTCCCGACATAGTAGTCAAAATTTTCCAGCACACCTGCCGGAGCTTTGTCCTTTTCTTTTCCGATACTCAGATTTGTGATTGTGGACAGTTCTTTTCCATCTGCAACGAGTGTAATGGATGCAACATCTGTTTTTCCGATCTGATCCATTTCCTCCTGTGTCAGCTGCGCCGTATAGAATCCATCGGAGCCTTTCGCAGCCGGCAATGTCAACTCTTTGCCTTTTGCCGTATCCTTTACAACAAACGATACCTCACCGGCATTGGAAACACTTGCCTTTAACACAGTTGGCTTTAAAATCGTATCCATATCAAACGGTGCTACCATGTATCCGCTGACATCTTTGTAATTATCCGTCTTTACTCCTGCGTACTTATCGATATTGCCATAGAAATTCGTACCGTTTCCAAATACTGAATCCTCATTGTTGTAGTAAGAAATGAAATCATTGATCATTTCCTGTCCCATGGTATCACTGTATTTATATGGCACATAGAAATTGGTATCGCTGAAATTTGCCCATACCATATAATATGGCATGTCGTTTTTCTTTGCGATATCATTCACTTTCTGATACCAGTTCACACCCGACTTTGCCTCACTGACCGGATTATTTTTTACAAGAAGCCCTTCGTTATCACTTCCATCCTTTTTCATCACACGTACACCGGTCTCCGAAATCGCAGCCAGCTTGTTATGCTGTTTTGCAAGTGATGATACAACCTGACAGGTCTGATCCAGATGATCAAAGAATGAAGTATCACTCTCTGCCGGATAAGTATTAAAGTCGTTGTAATAATCAAATGCCAGAATGTCTACACAGGCATCTCCCGGATACCGCGACATATACTCTGCCTCGGTCTCCAGCGGTCCGTTTGGCGAATACACATAAAGCATATTGTGCACGCCTTTGAATTCCAGATAATCTCTGGTATATGCATACAGACTCCTGTAACTTTCTGCGGTGTTTGCACTGCCCCACCAGAACCAGCCGCCGGTATCCTCATGGAATGGCCGGAAAATCACCGGGATATTCTCTTGTTCCAATGCATTGGCATAGACTGCAATCGTATCAAGATATGCCTTAAATACCTCATTCTTCTCTCCACCAGGCAAAATCTTCTTTAACGAATCACCGGATAAATCTTTTGCTTCATTAAAATCACAGTTATAGAAATCGTAGGTTCCATCTGCATTCTTTTTAATTTTTGCGTTGGTGAAATTCGGCATATGGGTGGATAAGGTAACGATTGCACCGTTTTTGGCCGCCTTTTTGCTGTAGTCAATGGAACTCTGCAGTGCAGATGCCGCATCCGTACCACCAGCCTCGCTTCCAAACAATGCCAGGGAGTCAATGCCGAAAATACCGCTGACGGAACCGGTCACATCTTTTACATCTCCCAGATCGTTGTTTCCTACGGAATGGCTCACATCATTCTGATGTCCAAACAGTACCTGATCACTTTCGGTCAGTCCCTGCAGATATGCATACAATGCCTTTGCGCTATTGCTGGCATCCGGATCTGTCATGGTCAGGGTTTTATCTGTTGCTTCTGGTTTTGCCTGTGTTCCGTCTGTATTCGGTGTTGCGGTAATTGTCACAAAATCACCACTGGCATCCTTCTGGGAAAGTATCAGATTATCCAGATAAACATCCCCTGCAAAGGAACTGTTGGCTCCGATAAGTCCGATTGTCAGATCATCCATTGGTGTGGCAGACGGAGAAAATCCTAAAGTAACTGTAACTTTCTTATATCCGTTTCCTGCATCTGTTGCCTCGGACGAATCTATGCTGGTATCTTTATTGATTCCGCTGTTGGAGAAAAATTTTATCTTGGAAATATTACTGCTTTCCGGATAAATCAAATCCACACTCACCTGATTATAATTGCTGATATCAGCCGGTGTCTTGGGTGTGAATTTCACTTTTGCCTCACTCCATGATTCGCCGGAGTTGGCTGTATAATCCAGACTTACTTTTAATCTTCCGTCTCCGCCATTTGCGTCATAGGAAAGTTCCGGAGCAGCATTTTTTGTTCCACCGTGGAAATACTGATATCCGGTTTCACCTGCCCACAGATTTACCTGGGATTCATCATTTAAATCAGAAAGAACGGTTGGCTCCTGTTTGGTCAGTTCCTGTTTATCGCTTGATAAATTTGTGAGAACTACATTTGAAAATGTCACAGTTCCCTTAAATCCGGTTCCCACAAGAACGAATTCAACATCCATCAATGTATCCGGTGTTATTCCTGAAAACTTTACTTTCAGATCAGCTGAATAATTCTCCCCATCTTTCGTAAAAGAATCCTGCTGCAGCCATTGGCAATCCGTACTGTTGTTCCATCCCCTATCTGATCCCAGTTTTGTTACACCCTGGATATTCAGATGTGCTTTATCTGCAGCCAGCGACTGATAGGATGCTTCATCCAGTGTTACCTTTGCAGTTAATTCATACTCTTCATTCACATTTCCCAACGAACCCTTGATGGAATCATCATATGCAAAAGTAATTTTTCCTGCACCATTCCAGTCTTCTTCTTTCAATCCTGAAAAATCAATGGTTTCTGTTGTTTTTGCGTCCTCATTTTTGTACAGTTCTGTACGTGTTACTGTTGGTGCTGACGCTTCATTTGTTTCCGCCGCATACACAATCTCATTCTGTAAAAATGTGCATGCCTCCGGTGTCAGTGACCCCATCATTGCCGCTGCCAGCGTGATGGCAACAATCTGTTTTCCTACCCTTCTCATGTTTTTGCTCTACCTTTC
>OMCT01001629.1_pt1 | contig 12999 bp, 13 predicted proteins | sample 1674301 | NCBI WGS metagenome assembly OMCT01 (sample SAMEA103958158, study PRJEB25191) | human gut metagenome
AGAATAAAGCAAATCCTGTTAACTATTCAACACAGGGTTTTACTGGTGACCCAAATAATGTTCGCAATAGCAGTAATTTTGCACCGTAATAATAAAACTACAGATTATGGAAGAGTTCATTTACAAATTTGTAGAGACTGTCTCAGAAGGCATCCTACAGAAAATTAGAGAGAATTTGGACAATATAAAGTCCTCAAAAAGTGGAAAGGAAGAGAATGAAGTGTTCAGCAGAGATGATGTCTGTAACCGTTTGAAAATCTCTAAACCTACACTGTCCCGCCACATAAAACAGGGGTATTTAAAGCCCTCTTTCTATGTAGGTCGTTCTCCTCGCTTCACACAAAGTACAATCGAAGAGTATATAAGTAAGTTTAACGAAGTAAAAGAAGTTTAATATGGTAAACGAAACAGTAAAAACAGTTTCAACACAGAACGAAGATGCCACAAGTGCTAATCAGGACGTAACAATGGTAATGAGTAAGATGCAAAAGGCATTGAGAATAAAACCTGTGTCAGAGTTTAAGCCTGATTATGGCAATGATAAAGAAAAGATGTCATTCTTGGCAGATAAAACCAAGGATATAGAACGTGAAATTAGCAACATAGTGCAGAATAATGATTTGTATGGTGCTGTAGGCGTGTCAGGGAATGTGGTCATCAACTTACGTGAAGCTGCAAAGAACGGTATTCATGTTTATGGTATGGAAGTGAACCGAGAGCATGGTAAGGATGAAAGACAGACTGGTGAATCATTGCTGTCTGACGGTGCCCAAATGTGGCTGAATGTCATTACGTATAAAGTGGCAAAACTTTATGGGTTTGGTATCAAAAAACTTGCCAATGACAAAGACGATAAACACTCCCCACAGGACGAAGATATTGTTTTGTTGGATGGTCACGGAAGAATGAATTTCCTCATGCAGTATGATGTGAATGATTGGCCAGTTGTTTATGCCCATTTCCCATCCAAAGACGCATTGAACTACTACAATCTCAGCAAGGTCATGGAAACTATAAACGTGAACATCAAAACGTGGACGACATCAAACTATGTTCAGAAACGCATTTTGCAAGAAGGAGACAAAACACATGAAGGTTGGGTACGCATCAACAATCTTATTAAACGTGGCTATAACTATCAAGCTGCTTGTCAACTCACGACATTGGGAACAGACAGAGTGATGAAGAAAGATGTGAATGGTGGTGATGCCGAGCATATATTCTCCAATTATAATGATGCGGTTTTTGTGTCCGAAATTCTGATAAATCGGTTCGGAGAGAAAGAAGATAAGGTCGTAAAAACAAAAGAATTCACGAAAGAGGTATCTTTTTTGTGGCAGAAACTGCAAAAAATAGGTGGAAATAGCTACGCCACAGAGAATATGGTAGAGTTTATCAAATGTTTACCAGAAGACAAGGTAATTGAGATAAAAAGAGCAAAGAAAACGAATGATGGTGTGAGTAAGGATGTAAACAGAACGAAGATACTAAATGCACTGTTTAAAGATTTTACTGCTCATAAAAACATACAGCTGGGGAACTAACAAACTTGTAATGAGCTTAGAGGCTGCTCTAATCATCCTCACTTGCCTCTCATAGAGTGAGGATTAAAGAATTTATTATGGCAACAATATACAAGCCAACAGGAAAGGCTGGAGAGTATAGCACATGGGCATGCAATCTTTACAACGGATGTTCCAATAACTGTTCGTATTGTTTCAACAACCATAGTATAATGAGTAAGACACTTGGAGGGACAAATGTGAGACTAAAGAAGCCTTTGATAGATGAAAAGACTGCTTTCCAAATATTCCAAAAGGAGTTGGACAAATCTAAAGATGATATTATTAAGGACGGAGGACTGCACTTCAACTTTGTGTCAGATCCATGCCTCCCCCAAACACTACATCTGAATTGGACTTGTATTACTTATGCTATTAGTTTGGGCGTACCATGCCAAGTTCTTACAAAAAGAGCAGATTGGCTTAATAGCTCATTTGTACAATATGCTTTGTCACAGAAAGATCTTATTCGTGTTGGATTCTCTCTGACAGGATGTAATGATTTGGAGCCAGGAGCATCAACTAATGAAGAACGCATTAATGCAATGCAATCCCTTTACAAAAATGGCATTTCTACATGGGCAAGTATAGAACCTATCATTGAACCTAATAAAAGTTTGGAAATGGTAGCTAAGACGGTTACGTTTTGTGACCATTTTAAAATAGGCTTACTCTCTGGTAAAAAAAACTATACCCCTCAGGATATTAGGCATTTTATCAAAAATGTAGAATCGCTTCATCCCAAGTCGGTATATTGGAAACAAAGTATTTACGAATTTATAAAAGGACATTATGATTAAGAATTATAAAGAGCACTATGTCAATAGTACAATTGGCAGAGTTTTTATAGACATTAGCGACCACGGAGTCGTTCTAAAGCAAGAGATTGATGGTGTGGCTACAGGATTCATAAGTCTCACTCATGAAGAAATGGAAAAATTAGCCAGAGCATTGTTTGCAATCAAAAAATATTTGTCTTCAGATTCACAACTATCTCAGGCTCTTCCCCCAGTCCTCCCTTCATTTACTAAACCTCCAATGGCAACAAACCACATGGACGAAATGAAAGCGAAATATGAAAGAGCTTATAATCCGTGGACAGCAGATGAAGAAGAAATGCTGAAAAAATACTACATCCAAGGGCTTAAAGATCTGGAAATATCAAAGTTACTTGGACGTAATGAAGGGGCTATCAGTAGTCGTAAGAAGAAACTGGGTCTGTTTTAGATTACTACAACTCCTTCTCTATATGATGATAATGATACCTTCATGGTTTTGAGTCATGTTGGTATCGTTATATTAATGGTAGAAGAAGTAATAATTCAAAAAATATATGTAATGGCAAAACTTAAAATCAAATTAAAGAATCATAACGTAGAATTGCCTGATGATGTAGGCAATTTTATTTTGAGTACAGGTTGCGGCTCTGGTAAGACGTATTGGTTGGAACGCTTCATTTTGACACACTATATGGAAGGTATGCTGATTATTGTTGATTCCATCGTCAGTGCCAACTCTTTATACTTCGACTTGCTGACCAAATTAGGATTAGATGCAAATGATATGATGCTGATTCATTCTAAAACAGATTATGATGTTATGAATGAATATGCCAATAACCCAGAAGAAGTAACAAAGAAGAAAGTGTTGATAATGACAAACGTAAGACTTTATACAGAATACCCACCAGTATATCTGCTTTATAATAAAAATGGTGTTACTCTGTCTTCTTTTGATGGTGATTGGAAGAAGCTGATGAATAATCCTAATACTCGTCGCTGGATTATCATTGACGAGATACCTGGTTTTATACAAAAGTACGCTACGGTATCAAAGTTGCATTTGGGAGTTCTTGGGGAAACTGATGATTACGGTGGGTATAAGGCAAAAGAGTTTATAGTGATGGAAAAGGATTATAACACATTCATTGCTCACTCTGATGCTGCTCTATTTGCCACAACTACAGCTCTTGGAAAGCTAAAAACAGATTCAGCTCTCTATATCATTAAACATAAATATCTAGATATGATGAAAGAACAAGGCGACGCAGTAATCCAATTCTCTCCTTGCGATTTCCAAACAACAAAGAGTCTCGTATTGATAATGGAGGGAGCTGGCGATGTTCTTTTTAAGGATTCAAGCATATACAAACTTATAGATATTCCTCAAAAATACAGAGCCAAGGCAGACTTCCATAGCTTTAATGTTCCCAATCTTAACCGTAGAAGCAACAAACATCAAGAGTTAATAAAGAGTATGGTTCAATCCGTAATCGCTATTCTTTCCAGTGTAAAAGGAAAGACCCTCATTGCTTGCTGGAATGATTTTAAAGGTGAAGATAAAAGAACAACGAGTGATAACCAAGAAAGCAAGGATAGTCCTACTATTGCTTTACTCTCTGAAGAACTGACAAAAGCAGCCATTCCCCTGGACTCATTCAGTATTATCTATTATGGAAGTGCTGAGAGTAAGGCTGTAAATGACTTTAAGGACTACAGTAACATAATCCTCCTTGGTAAATGGTCACTTCCTGTATCTACATCTTCAGAAAAATTCAACAAGGCTTTCCTGACAAACACTACTCTTACAAGATATATGCTTTGGGAGTATGTTCAGCTAATAACAAGAATAGCTATCAGACAGGATAGGGATATTAACGTGTTTTATTCAGATGACCACAACAAGGATTTTATGTTGACCTTGGAGAAGTATTTTAACCAAAACATTCTTGATATTCCAGAAGAGCATATAGATTGGAGAGACAAGATAAAGAAACTTAATAATGGTAAAAGAATTGTCAGTCAAATTGAAAGGTTATCTCAGAGATTTCCTTATATACCTCAAATGATAGTGGAGGGTAATCAGAATAAAACCATAAATGTGTCCTTGAAAGAAGTAAACAATCTTATAGGCAAGAATAAAAAGAGAAGAGACTATAAGCTTTTAATCAGTATCTTGCAGAAATTTGGAATATCCTTGGTTTTGCAATAAATTCACTTGGGGATAAACTTACTTGTACTCATTCCTTTCAGTAATGAGATACCTTAAATATACATTAAGAGGTGTAAAAACTTCATACACATATTATATATTATAGAGACAAAGAAATTACACCTATATCATCATAACATATCCTTTATCGACTGTAAGAAGATAAAGGTATAGTAAGGTTTAACCCTAAGACAAATATACAAATAAAAAAACGAAAGATGGTAAAAATACATTCTTATGAGAACAGATTATTTAAAAGAGGGGTGTTTATTTCCTTATAAATTATACCCCAAACATTCAGGAAAGAGGGAAATCTCTTTGAGAAACGAACTTTCAAGTAACAGCAACTTAACTGCTCATAGAGGTCTACCACCTTAGCAAACAAGGAGGTTATAAACAAAAGAGAATAACAACAATCAAACAAAATAAATCAACAAATAAATTATGGAAATCAATTTAAACATTCCAACAGCAGCAGAATGGATGAGACTATGCCCTTCTCAAATAGGTTTTGTCTTTTCTAAATATTATAGTGAGAACAAAGACAAAGTAGTGAATAACTGGAACAATTTTGTACAATCTGCCAATAATGGAACCATACTTGACCAGGCTTTAATAGCAAAATGGCTCTTAGATAATGACAGAAACGAAGAAGCTGTTCCTTATATGATAATGGTTCATAACAAAATGGACTTTTACTTCGATTATGACCTTGGAGAATTTTATGAAAATGGCGAAGCTGGTTTACCAAAAGATATGGGTATAGCCTTAAAACTTTACACAAATCCTGCGGTACTCTTTGGTGACGTGCCATCCATGATAAAACTTGGTCACTTTTATGAGGAAGGATTGGGTACTCCAATTGACATGAAGGAAGCAATATTGTGGTACGAACAAGCCTTTGAAAAAGGAGACGAATCAGCAGGGCTTACTATTGGTGTCAGATATGCACAAGGCTATCATGGATTGAAGAAAAACAAGAAGAAAGCTTTGAAATGGTTAAAACAGGCATCACAGAGCAGCAACCCAGAGATTGTTGATATTGCTTCTTTATCTGCTCAGTCAGGACGGCACGAGACTTTGTTTTCTTCTCGCTTACAGTCTCAACCAGTTCAGAGAAGTATTGACCAAGCCCATTTGGAGTAGGTGCGCACTTATCTACGAGCTGTTTGATGAATAACTTTTCCTCGACATGACCGATGGCTGCGATGATAGGAGTCTTTAGGTTAACCACAGTTTCAAGTACATCCAGGTCATCCAATTTTTCTATACCACCTCCACCACCACGAATCAATGCGATTACAGTAAAATCGAACTCGTCAATGGCTTTAAGTGTTTGGATCAGTTCAGAAGAGTTGGCAAAATTCACTCGACGTTCTGTAAAGTCTATGGCACTCTTGGCTGCATTGATACCTGCCTCGAAGTCGCTCATGGTGATAGATGACTGAGCAAATACAAGTGCAACATTTGGTCTCTTGTCTTGGAATAGGAGTTGTTCAAGGATAGAATCTACGTTCTTGAAGCCAACCGATGCTTTCTTCTGTCTGAGTTCTACCTTCTTGATTTCAGCTTCATCTACAACCTGCTCCTGGACTACCTCAATACGACTAACATTAAGGTTAATCTGGATTTGTCCTCGATTATTGACATTCCTACCGATAACACCACCAACATTGACTAGATTACCGCTCTTTAGGTTCTCTCGTTGTGGCTGTGTAACGATGATAGTAATCTCTTCCTGTCTGTCCTCGTCTCGAAGTGTATCATAATAGTAGCCTCCGTATGACTGCTTACCACTTGCAAGATAGATGCCACGGAGATACACAACCTGGGCATTGACAGATTGCTTTGCCAAGATGGAATTGAATATACCTATAATCTCTGACGGCTTATAGACCGTGCCAGGGAGGTTGTTATTTGTAGGTTGTATCTCGTTCATTTACTTTTAGTCGTTATCAAAACAGAAATAGGTTTTCCTTAGATTCATAACGTAATCATCTATTCCTTGTTTGCAGGAGCTAAACTTTTCCTCATCATAAGAGTTAAGTGAACCATTTACTGTGACATTCAGATATTCCATGTTCTCCTCACAAATAAGTTTTTCCATGTATCTGGCACCATTCATGATTCCATCAAACAATATATTATTATAATATAATTCGTCAAATTCAAAATCTTCTCCTGATATTGCGGCAAGGTTATATAGTGCAACCATTGCTCTTGCTATGTTAAACTTGCCATTCTTTGTAAGAGATGGAGCAATCTCGTATTCATCCATCTTCCTTTGTAGAATAGATATATTTGTAGAAAGGCACAATCCGTTTAATACATATTTACAATATGCCATAAATTGTTTCTCGGTCTTTAGCCAATCCATTTCTTGCAGGCATCCCCTAAGCATCCACATAGAGAACAAGTCTGCTGCCATTTCCTCTTTTTTCCTCTTCTGATCCTTAGAAAAGTAATCAGAAAAAGATTTTATTTCAGATAGTTGTTTTTTAACTTCACCTTCATAATCAGGATTCTCCATCTGTGGCATTTCGCTATGGTATCGGTTTTCATAGGCTGAATAATCGGTATTTTCAAAATCCTGAGTGTTTATATAATCAATCGCATCGTTGATTTTTGAAAACCATATTTTTCTATCCTCTTCTCCTTCTATATAGAAATAATCATGTCCTAGTTCATGCAGGATCATAAATAGATACTTTAGACAGACAGACGTGTATAAATCCAGGTTGTTAGGTTCGGGTGTTCCAATATTAGCGTTAAGCTTCAACAGCAATTTTTTACATAGTTCATACTCGTCGTTTTTTAGCATTTGACAGCAAAGAAGGAAATCAGAAAACTCTGAATAATGTCCTATCTCGTCAAGTAATATTAAAGCCTCTGTTGTATTGGGAATGTGCAATATTCCTTTTGATGAGTTTATGGAAGGAAGCAAAAGTAGCCCCCTTCCATCTGAGATTTCTAAATTCCTATCTGTACCTGTCAAAAACTGCTTATACAAATAGTTCGCACAAAAGTATGTACAATTACAGATAATCATTTTAACCCTCTAAATGCAGTTTCTCTATATCACTTAATTTAATATTAGCTTTGATAGGATTACCATTCAAACCAACTAAGCGTACCTTTTGTGTTCTAAAACGATCATGCAGACTTACCAAGGCAACCAACAGCATTGGAATGTTCATAGTTGCCGTAACTATTCCACACAAGAGTTCACCAGACATATTGGCTCCTTCGTCAAAATTTACTGTTGCACCTTCTACGCTTTCTACTGCTTTCAGAAGCTCTTCCTCTGATATTTCATCATAAGGAAGGATAATCTTTATTTTTTCCATTTTTATTGTATTTAATTGTTAATGTATGCTCTAATCTTAAGTTTCTTAATGTACTCAGACAATCTTTTTAGCAGATTACAAAATTCGCCTTTATTATAGTCAGTAAGTGCTGCTTCACTAATCACCTCTACTAATTTGACACTTTCTGTCATAGTAGCAAGATATATAGGGCTTCTAATTCCCATGTTAACAAATTCTTCTTCCGCAATCTCTGTTTCTAAGTTATACTTATGTCTCATCCATAATTCAGAAAACATACCATATACGCTATCTCTTAAACTATCAAATGACAGATGGAAGTAATGTATGGGAAACCATGCATTAGCAACCATCCTTATGACCAAATCCCAAACTCTCATACGATATGCACCCTCTTCATTGTGCATCTGTAGAAGAGAGAGAAACCAATAGAACTTATATGTCGCCGTCGTACTGTTAAACACACGGCTCAGGTTTGTGGTTGATAATATGTCTGACTGAGGGATGTGTGTCATTATCTATAACTTATAAATACCATCAAAAGACTTCCTAAACTCATTTGCGCCACCTCTACCAGGATGCCGTATATACTGTATATCAGGAAATTCTGTCTTTAATATTCTCTCAGCAGTCCTACCTACAGCATAGAACTGTTCAATATTGAAGAGTTCAAGTAATTCATACAATATCTCCTTACCATATTCGCATTCATTTTTACTAGGCGTTCTATTCGGTCTGTACGTTGGAATAAGAACCGAAGAGTCAGCTGTACTAGGATGGAAGGGAAAAATATTCCACATCAATGGGTATCTGGAAAGAGGAATTTTATTGAGACATCCCCATATAACCTGTGCTGTTGCTTCCTTCGTTGGCTTGTAATCTGGTATATCACTCATGCAATTTTCAAGACCAGCAAAGAATTTGTTTGTCATAACCGTATGCTCGTCCGTAAATGGAACACCAGAAATCAAACACCCATTTTTTCCTGGTGCTTCCCCTATAAACAAACGAGTTGGTTTTATTTCTTGCATTATCGATAGATATGCTCGTAGGTTCTCTCTTCTTTGAATATTTGCCATTCTCTCCCTTTTGTACATGTTGAGACTGTTCTCATTGGGAGGAACTTGTTGTGAGAGGTATTCTATAAATGTTTCAATCTTCATTGTTATTATAATTGTCAATCAGGTGTATAGAGTGTTAACTTCAATTTATCTCCAGCAAAGAACTCCTTGTCAACATACATCAATGTATCAGGGAGTTTTCTCAGAATCGATGGTTTGTTATAGCGTTGGTCATCCGTCATCTTCTTCTGCCATCTTGAGATTACCACAATAGGATTGCATGGATCCTGAAAGCGTTTTTTGTCATTTATCATCTTTGCTCCAGGCTGATTTGTAAGGTATCTGACCAGTAGCGTTTCTACTGACTCTGCTCGGCGACGCTTCTGCGGTGTATCAAGATTGTTGTATGATGCTACGGAGAAACGACCTGCCCAATATTGCTTTCCTTTTATTTGTTCCTGTTTTTCTCGGTGATCTTTATCATCTAAACGACTATATACAGCACGTTTCGTTATACCAACATATTTGATGCCAGAAGTCCGTTCATAAGCCAGTCTTCCTGTTATCAGATATATACAGCAAGTCTCGGAACCTTCCCTCTCATACATTTCATCGAGAGAGTCATAAGGCCCCATCCATTCAACAACGTATAAGTCTTTAATCTCTGACATGTTTATTCTTCAAATGGATATGTTTCGTCGTATATATCATCAAGCAGCCTGTCCTTATAAGTCCAGTATTTGCCCGGTGCAATATGCTTAGTGTTATAGCCTTTCAGTTTAGCCGACAAAGCACTAATCGACACCTCTTCATCCTGATAGATGACACGACGCTCTGAATCAATGACTACGCTTATGGATGGGTCCTCGCGCCACAGCAACACATCACGCTTCTTCATGCCCATTTCATAGAAGTTCAGAGACGGACGGCGTACCTTAGCGTTTTGAGTTGCAGCCTTATCGTCAGGAGTTAGGTCATTCTCTATCTCATCGGTAACTTCCTCGGTCACGTCCTCATGGTGGAAGAGTTCGAGGATGGCTTTTGCTTGTTCTACCTGTATTCTGAAGAACTCACGATTGGCATTTACACGCTGCGGAGAGAATGCTGTGTGTAGGGCTTTCTCAATTTTGGCACAGTCGGTTTTCTTCACCCTGCAAGCAAACTGGCAATCGAACGGCACAGGAACACCAGTACTATATAGTTCCCTCATTCTAGAGTCTATATCCTCACGAGTAGTCATGCCAATCTTTACGAGCCCTGGCATAACAGGGTTGGTTAAAAGATATACTATTCCGTATTCCATATTTGACTTGTTTTTTTCTCAGTCTGAAATTGTATATTTTTTATTTACTGCATATAAAGAATTAGATAACTTATATCTTATTTCATTGAGACTCTTAAAGTAATCCTTGTATGGTTCTGATATTTTATCAGAAATCTCTTTCCTTAAAGGTATTGGGACTTTTATTTCCAAAAACCTTTTCCCGACATCTTCTCTATTGGTCTGCATGAAAACAACTCTATTCCATTGATTTCTTACAAACGGCAGATTCATCACCCACATGAGATAGAACTGATCAAATAGGTCTGTAGTTGAACGGAGACCGATTATTTCTTTTGTTAAAACGACTTGCTCTTGTCCTGGGAGAAGTAAACAAAACTCGCCAATGTTTTTTGAGGCTCGCTCTGGTGATAAGAGGTCAAATGCTTTCAAACCAGATGACTCTTTCTTCCAGAATTTCTTTGCAAGAGATAGAGGTATCATATTCGTAGGATTGATATTTATTCTACCCGCACGCAAATCTGAAACTTTAATATAAGGCACATCACCTATTCTTTGATCTGCACTTGGGCTGCCATGACCACTAAAGAAGCTAACCATATTTGACTTACTCAACTCTCCAAGAGTTTTTAATTCAAAATCAAATCTCTCACAGAATTTTTCAACATCTTTTTCAAATTCCTCATTGCAGTAATATACAGGTACGGCGACTTTAGATTTTTCCACCCTACTTTTTTCCACATACATGACGTTATCTGTATATAAACCACCAAGAATGCTGTCGCAGTCATCGGACAATTGGTTATCTATTCTGCCATAATCTCGCTCTCCAGTTTCCTTATTGACCACATATAGTTCATTACCATCCTTATTGATTCCGCATGTTTTACTATTTACCACAAGAACTCGGTCTTCTTGCACCCAACTTAAAGATGATGTTTTCTTTCCTTTTTTCTCAAATATATATAAATTTGTTTTTGCTCGACAAAACCCTTGAAAGGCTTCCATTGGAATATTTACAATGCCTCTAAAATGAAAATGTTCATAAATCCAATTCTGTAGCCAAATATAAGAGTTAGAGAACATGTATGTTTCTGGGAGTAAAATACCAAGTTTACCCCCAGGCTTGAGTAAATTATAGCATTGCTCTATAAAGATTATGCCTAACTCTCTTTCAGTATATGTCTCTTTATCCAAATCTAATAACTGCCCTCCAGTACAAGATTTGTGAGAGAGCGCATATTTATTTAAAAGCCCGTCATTGGCAGACAACTTTATGTTCTTTCCAAAAGGAGGGTTGGTTAATATGCAATGAAAAGATGATTCTTTGAGATTTATGGAAAGACTAGGAAACTTGGAATCCCATTCATTTTTGCGTATAGAATCTCCATGACAAGTGTTTGTAGAACCATCACCTATAGTCAGCATAATTGCTTTTGTAAGTTTAATATTGATGCTGTCCTTATCTACACCATATAAATGCCTTTGTGCCCAGCCCTTTGCATCCGCTTCATCCATGCCAGGGTAATTATGTCTCAAAGAAAGATAAGATTCCAATAAAAAACCACCAGAACCACAAGCTGGATCAAGAACTTTATCCTCAGGTCTGATTTCCAAAAGCTTTACTGCATTTTGAATAACAGGAAGAGGTGTAAAATACTGTCCGTCATCACTTTTTAAATTAGCTTGTCTAAAGACCTGAAATGCAGTAGAAACCGTTTCAACAGGAAGTCCATACAAACTGTATTTTGCCAGCTCGTACACAACTTTCTCTATTGTTCTATCATCAAAATTAATTCTGGCATCCTCGTTCTCAAATGCGTCCGCATGGGTAGAAAGAATATCAGCAAATAACTGCTTTATATTTGCAGCTGTTTCTGATGTGGATTTCGCTAATTGGAATCTCACAGGTTTACTACTGTTGTACTTTGCGATTTTATCGCTTGCAATTTTTGCGAGCAACATATTGCAAATATTATCCAATCTCTCCTCGGAGCGAGTGCTTATTGTGTCCTCAGAAACTATAGCACACAATAAATCATAGAACACCATACTTAGGGTTGAATTTGGGACATTCTTCTCTAAATCATCCCAATATAAGGGTTTTTCTGCGCCTTCTGCTAAAGATTCATTCGGATAAGGTATTCTACCCAAAACTCTCTGAACTAACTCGCCTTTAATATTTCTTTGTACAGTAGAGACATCTTTTCCATTAGTCCAAATACCTAACTTTACATGAGGCTCACGACTCATGTAAATTTCAAGCTGAGCCATTCCCTCTTTTGAATTTGGTTTTTTCGTCTCTACAATTATATCCAAATGACGATAATCACCAACGTGAGAAGGACTATCAAAGATGGCAATATCAACAGGAAAGCCCTTAAATGAAGCTCCTTTTTCTCGTTTAGAGGCTTCGCTTGGAGTGGCAGGAACCTGCCATTCAGGTTGATATACTATTTGCTCCTTCTTCCATCCCATTTCGACTAATTTTTCAATGAATGGCATTCGAGCATATATATTTTCTGGACCTTGGGTTTGCATATTCTATTCTTTACTTTTCACTGTTTATTAAATCTTTAACATCAACACCAAGTAGTTTCGCTATGTCATTCAGTGTACTCAGGTTAGGCTGTGCGGTATTGCTGGCCCACCTTGATACTGTACACGCCGAAACACCCAATTGCTCTGCTAACCACTTGCCAGTTTTCTTCTGTTCAACCAGTGACTTACCCTAAAAAAACTTGACACTTTTGGATGCCTAAAACAAAAGTGTATGA